>Ga0208244_100135_pt1 | contig 99845 bp, 85 predicted proteins | sample SubbioCR12Aug_5A_FD_184828 | JGI IMG/M metagenome (GOLD analysis project Ga0208244, IMG submission 184828) | Serpentinite rock and fluid subsurface biosphere microbial communities from McLaughlin Reserve, California, USA - CR12Aug_5A (SPAdes) | ecosystem: Environmental > Terrestrial > Deep... | reverse complement strand
TAAACGCCACTTCCACTACGACCGTCGGGCAATGTTTCGAAAACTTGCCTGATTCGCTCGATCAAGCGGGATTGTGTGAATTGTTCTTTTGGGTTAAATGGGTAAGCCATCGTCCGTGCAGGGATATGAAAAAATCACCACAGTTTACCAGCATTGGCTAAATTGAGAATTGCTGGATTTAAGCTGACTCTACCCAACTTTAAACTCAGCCATATACTTAAACCAGTCAACAGAATAGGCACCAGCAAATAAACGAGGTAAGAAATGACGCTTGGTAGGACTTACCATAAGTTGGCACGGAGGTAAGAACTCACCTAAGGTGTAGACTTTTTGAACCAAAAAGATAGCCTGATTATAAAGATGCTTCAGCAATAACGTCTTTCCGGAAGGGATTGCCGGGGTCCAGGGCACAAGGAGGTGTTCGGCGCTCGCCACCCATGGTATCTGGATCTCGGCAATCCCTGCCCAGATGACGATTATTGAGTCAGCTGATTAATAATTATAATCAGGAAAGATAATGACCTATAGCAATGTCGCGTTAAAGGTCAGCAGCAGGCGAAATGCGACATTCATTATTTAACTGTCACCTGCCCGTTCATTAGCATGGGGAGAAGCCAGTCGCGTAATTCGATGAGATCACGACTCTCAAATGCTAACGTCATAATTTGGTCGTAAATAGGGTCAACTTTCTTGTAATACTCTTCGAGCAAATAATCAGTTGGCAACACTATTGGGCTTTCATCAATAACACCCTTGTTAATATGCGGCTGTTGAGCCCCAGTTCTTAGTCCCATTAATCTAGGAACTTCGCTGCAAAAATAAGGATAAATAAAAGAACTCTTCAAACGAGAACACTCTTTGATTCCGACTACCGATTGATTGGTTGCCGCATCAAACGCCAATATTGACGGCCTGATATAACGGACTATCGAAATAACCACTGTTCCCTTTGGCAAAAGGGTTGCAGCTGAATTCTCGAGACCCTTTTGCGTAATTTTCTGTTCGGAGCCGACCACTGGGAATGAGGCTGTTTCAGCAGAACTGAGCCATGGAATATCAGCATTTTCCCAGTAATCATCAACCTCAGTTGATGGCGTGCCTCCAAGTGCTGTTTTAGCAATTTTGCCAACAGTTGTTGCTTCCCACTCCTCAGGAATTTCCCGTTTAAGGATTGGGTTGTAGACCATTTTGCCGCCGGAAGATTTGTAGGGTTTGCCGTTGACGGCGGGCTTGCCTTGGGCGAAGTCTAAGGGAAAGTCGAACTGCACGAACCAGTAGTCGTACAAGGTCTTCGCCATCGCTTCCAGCTCGGTGTTGATGCGGTTGTTGAGTTCGATTTTTTGGTTCATCAAGAATAGAAAATCACCCGCTTTAACTTGATCATCGTATTCAGGAAGGAGTAGTTCCAAATATGAGAATATTGCTTCGTTCAAACTAGCCCTGAGCGTCATCACCGCATTATTGGTCATTGTTTTCCTAAACAATTGGCTTCTCAGGTAAAAAGCCATATATTTTGGGTAAGTGACTTTAGATTTAGTTGGTCGCAAGCGTTTCAAAAATCCGCTGAAAGTGGCATTCGGATAGTCTTTTATAGCAACAGAGCTCATCCCAAGTTCGTCAACGACTTCACTTGTACGTGTCAGAAAAATATCTCCGTTTTGAACAGAAAAAGTTTCCTGATCCTTTTCGCAGGTATTCATCAAGTCACTTAGCGTTTCTGGAACAAAGTAATTGTTAAAAACGGTGGAGAAAGACAAAAATGGTGAACCATGACCAGCCTGTTCTTTAGTCGATGATATTCCAGAAGCCATCTCGTACAAATCAGTAAATCGGTACTCTTTTAGCTTACTCATACTTGAAACCCGCCAACTGCTTCTTAATCTCCATTTCCAACTCCCGAGACTGAGCAAATAAACTGTCCAAATTTTCAGTAAAACCTTTCATTTTGGCGGCAAACTCTTCAGGCGTAATATCAACATACTCAATCTTCACATCAAAATACTGACCGGCACTGAGCGAGTAATTCTTGGCGACGATTTCGTCGTAACCAAGCACCACCGAAAAATCCTCTTCCGCCTGCTTGGCATTAAACACGTCGATAATGCGCTGCTCTTCTTCCGAGCTGAGCACCGTTTTCTGGTTTTTGCCCTCTTTAACTTTCTGCCCCAGATTGGAAGCGTCGATCAACACGACTTTATCTTTATTGCCGGCGTCAATAAACAGAATGGAAACATTGGTACCGGTAGTCGCGAAGATATTACTGGGCATGGACACCACACCGGCCAGCATCTGGTGTTCGACCAGATGCCGACGAATACCTTTGTCGATGCCGGCTTGGGCAGTGATAAAGCCGGTCGGCACCACCACGGCCGCTTTGCCACCTGTATTAAGCGAGTAAATGATGTGCTGCAGGAACAATTGGTAAATTTCCATCTTGTCCGTGGCTTTGGCTTTGACCTTGGGTATGCCGGCAAAGAAGCGCTGCTGGTTGGCCTTGGTATCCAACTCGTCGCGGTAATCGCTGAAATCCAGCTTGAAGGGCGGGTTGGAAACGATGTAATCGAAACGTTTTAGCTCGCTGCCGTCCTTATGGTAAGGATGCAGCAAGGTGTTGCCCTGGATCACATGCGGAATGGAGTGCACCAGGTTATTAAGAATCAGGTTCAGGCGTAACAAATTGGAAGATTTTTGCGAGATATCCTGAGTGTATATGCTGCAGCGGTTTTCGCCGATGGCGTGGGCCACATTCATCAGCAGCGTGCCGGAACCGGCGGAAGGATCGTAAACGCTGACGTTTTTGATCTGACCTTGCTGGGCTTTGGGCACCTGAATTTCCGCCATGATCCGCGCCACCGCATGCGGAGTAAAATATTCGGCATACTTGCCGCCGCTGTTGCTGTTGTAGTCCTTGATCAGGTATTCGAAGATCGTGGCGTAGAAGTCAAACTTCTGGGTGAAGATACGCTCGAAACTAAATTCCACCAGTTTGTTGATAATTGCGCGACAAAAATTATCACGTTTGGAATCGTCGGCGATATAGTTACTGAGCCGATCGAACAGCACTACCTTGGCGCCGCCGTCGGTTTTGACCGCGAACACGTCATTGTTGCTAATGGCAATGTCCAACAGGGTATCGTCAAACAGCTTGGCGAAATCCGGCGCGTTTTGTTGGCTGAACAGGTAATTGATGAAATGGCTGGGTTTCAGGCGCGCGGTATCTGTGTCACCCAAGCGTCTTAGCAGTTTTTGGTACGCTTCCTCGGTAAGCTCGCTAAGCGCCACTTCCCAGTTTTGTGCTTCAGCGATAGCTGGCATTACTTTCTTTGCTTCAAAGGCAAATTTATCGTTCAGAAATTTGTACAGAAAGGTCTGGGTAATAATTTTAAATTCGTTACCATCGTTGCCTAAACCGTACGCCGCGCAAATATTCTTGAGAGCATCAATCAGTTCTTTGGTTTTTTGTTGAAATTGCTGTTCTACCATGCTCTGTTTCCAGTTGTGAATTCGTTTACATACTCTGCTATCACGAGGTTAGTTAGGTAGTCACCTGCGTCGATAGATAAATTCATGGCATGATCGTCTTCGAAAATAGCAAAGACTTTTGCTCCAACGTTACGAAAAAAATAATCTTGATTTTCTACTACTTGTGTATTTTTAAGCACTAATTCATCAGTTGAGTTTTTGACATCAGTTAAAGCGGCGAATAAATTTCTTTCTGAATTGGAAATACAGAGCTCATTCAATCGCTTATGGATCCGAGTGTATTTAGCATCGCCGTGGTATTTCTGCCGCAGTTGGTTGTTCTGACGGTTCAGTTCTATGATGCGCTCATGGATTTTGTTCAACGCATCAATGTTGGCATTCATATCATCCTGCGTCACTTCGGAGAGGTTCTTTTTCTTGAACAGCCGCTCCAGTTCTTCCTTCAAGGTGACGAACTTAGGATCTTGCTGGTCGATATTGCTGGCCAGCGCTTCGCGGGTGCGGCGCAAGGTGTTTTTCAGCTTGTCGGCCAATACCAGCTCTTCTTCGCCGATTTTGATGAACTTGAAGATCACCTCTTCCAGCGCTACGTTCAGCAGATTAGTGGTGTCCGTGCCTTGTTCAAGAGTTTCCTTGAGATTGAGTAAATCCAAGTGGTTGCTCGTTTCCCGGTAGAGTTGATTGAGTTTTTGAAAATCCAGCGTTTCCAAAAAGCCGTATTCACCCTGCAAGCGGATCAGGTTGTACAGACTTTTGGCATCGGCCAAGGCTTTTTTCAAAGCCAGTACGGTTTCACGATCATGGATTTCATTGAGCTGCCGGGAAAACACTTCGGCGTTTTCGATATCGAAACGGAACAATACATCCTTGATGTATTCGATTTCGGTAGCAATTTCTTCCCGGGATTTGAACAAGTGGGAGTAATGCTCCATCTCGTCGCCGAGTTCGGCTTGCAATTCGTCGAAATAGGCTTTGTTGGTAGCATCGAACTCCTTACTGATGTCGGCAAAGTCCACAACGTAGCCGTAGCGAAAGTCTTTGTAGGTGCGATTGACCCGCGTCAAGGCTTGTAAAAGGTTGTGTTTGCGTATTACACGTCCCAGGTAGAGTTTCTTCAGGCGCTTGGCATCAAAGCCTGTCAGCAGCATGTTATACACGAATAAGAAGTCGATCTTGCCCGCCTTGAAGTCTTCCACCCAGACCTTGCGTTCTTCCTTGCTGCCAACATCGTGCAGAATCAAAGCTGCCGATCTGACTTTGTTGTCTTGTTTGTGTTTGACACGATAAATGCCCGTCTCTTCTGCCGCCAGTTTTAGCCTGGTAAATTTCGGGTCATTGGCAGCTGCTTCTGCCGAAATAGGGCCTTTTGCGTATTGGGCATTGAATAGCTCGAACAATTGCCGAGCTTGTTCTGCACTGTCGCAAATCACCATACCACCGATACTGGCATCATTTAAAGCGCCCCGGCTTTTTTCGAAGTCGGTAACGATGTAATCGAGCATTGGTTCAACGAAAGCGGGATGGGCGTAAACCAGTTTCCTGTCAACGTCGCCTTGCAATACTTCCGCTTCCGCCAGCGCCTGTTGCAGGGCAATTTTATAGTGGGTGGCAATCTCTTCCCGAATCAATCGCAAGGTGTAACCGTCGGCAATCGAGGCGTTGTAGTAATACTTGTGAATGTAGTCGCCGAACAAGGTGCGCGAGTTGTAATCGTCGCCCAGCAGCGGTGTGCCCGTCAGGCCTATTTTGACCGCATTGCGATCGGACTGATCCAGATTGGCCAGGAAGCTGCCTTTAGGATTGTAGCTGCGGTGTACTTCGTCCAGAAAGTAAACCCGCTGAATGGTTACGTCGTAATCCTGAGTCGAAACCACATCCGGGTCATCCTTGAATTTTTGAATATTGACGACTGTAATTTCAGGCTTGCCGGAATGGTTGTGAATGACTTGTGTCGCTTTGATGTCCCGGCTGAAGGCTTCGCGCGAGTTGATGGTATGCACGGTCAAACCGCGACTGGTAAATTCCCGGTGCGCTTGTGTCAGCAGATCAATCCGATCGACGATGAAATAGAACTTGGGAACGATTTGCTTTTGTTGAAAGTAATCAGTCAAAAAACGCACATTGAAGTAGGCCAAAGCTGTTTTACCGCTGCCTTGGGTGTGCCAAATGATGCCTTTTTTAATCCCGTCGTTAAGTTTACGCTCGATGGCTTTGGTGGCGAATAACTGCGGGTAACGCATGACGTGTTTGTGTACGCCTTCGTTTTCATGCGCATAGACCAAGGCATAGCGCAGCATGAAAGCCAGTCGCTCACGGCTTAGCAACGAGGTGCAAATGCGATTGGTCGGCCGGTTGGGGTCTTTGTTGGTGATAAATTCGGGATTACTGTGGATGACTTCAAGGTTATTGTCTTTCAAGACGTTGAGTTCCATCTCGTCTGAGATGGGCTTGAGCAATGCTGTTAAGTTCAACTGTTCTTCTTCGCGGAAGTAGTTGAATTTGGCCTTCTGATAAGAAGGAGTGGCATAAAATGCACCCTGAACCGGTAGGACATCGGCGTCGTCATACTCCATGTTGTTGGAGAAGATCATCAACTGGGTGATGTTTGCAAAGCGTTTGAATTTAGGGTTTTGGAACCGTTTATTGATACGGCCTCGTTCCGCCACTATACCTTCACGGTTATTTGGTTTTTTAACCTCAATGAATACCAAAGGCATGCCGTTGATTAGCAAGGTGATGTCAGGTCGAAACTCTTCATCACCGTTTTGGTAGGTCAGTTCGGTCACGACATGAAAGTCATTGTTGTTGAAGTTCTCGAAGTCGATCAGCCTGATACCGGAACGGTCCGTAAGCTTGTTGTAGAAAGTTTGACCAAGATCATCGTTGTCTAAAGCGAGTTTCACATCTACCCACATACGATCAACATCGGCATCGGCTACGCCAGGATTGATCTTGCTGATTGCGGATTTAAACAAATCGGGAAAGAGGTTGGATTCCAAATCCCATCGCTGTTCCTTCAGCGATAAGTATTGGTACCCGAGGCGAACCAAATGCATGATGACTGGAATCTTGACGCGCGTATCTTCAGTGAACTTCATGTAATCCTTTATAAGAAAGTTAAGTCTGCTAACCAGCGCCGACTACTTCAGATGTGGTCGGCAATTTACCGACCACTTCAAAACACATTCAATTACATTATGAATCTGACATGACAATTTATTTACTAAACATCCAAATTGGTCACATCCAATGCATTTTTAACAATAAAATCTCTGCGTGGCTCAACAACATCGCCCATCAACGTTGTAAAAATCTCATCCGCAGCAATAGCATCTTCTATTCTTACTCTGAGTAATCTGCGACTGTTCGAATCGAGCGTCGTTTCCCAAAGTTGTTCGGGGTTCATCTCTCCCAGTCCTTTATAGCGCTGTATATGCTGACCTTTTTTTACTTCCCTCATCATCCAATCAAACGCTTCTTTAAAACTATTGATATTCTGCTTCCTTTCACCCATTTGAATGAAGGATTCATCGCTGAACATACTGTAAGTATCAGCTGCATATTGGGCAAATTTTCTATAATCATTACCTGTGAAAAAACTATTCTGTAAAACAAATGTTTTGGTATTGCTATGTAGCCGTTTATTCACAATGATTGAAAAATCATCCATGGCACGGTAATCCAATTCGATATTAAAAAGTGATTTTTCCACTGACTTTAATAAAAGCGCTTCAAGCTGACCTATCCATGCTACTAATTCTTCTTTGCTTTGCTTGATTTCATCGGTAATGACAGGCATGTAGACAATATTTTCCAGAAAAATATCGTCGTACTTTCGAGATAGCCGATTGATTATGCTGACCACCTCTACATACTGTTTAGCCAGTTTTTCAAGGCCTTGCCCTTGAATTGGCGGCGCACTTGGGACGGTAAACAACTGTGCTTTATCCAAAGCCATTTGGATTAAATATTCATTTAATCCGGCGTCATCTTTAACGTAATGCTCCTGTTTACCTTTTTTAACTTTATATAAAGGAGGCTGAGCAATATAGATGTACCCTTTTTCTATTATCTCGGGCAATTGTCTATAAAAGAATGTCAGTAATAAGGTTCTGATATGAGAGCCATCAACGTCCGCATCGGTCATGATGATGATGCGGTGATACCGAAGCTTAGCTAAATTGTATTCATCTTTGCCTATTCCGCAGCCTAAGGCTGTTATCAATGTCCCTACTTCTTCTGAAGATATCATTTTGTCGAAACGGGCTTTTTCTACATTTAATATTTTACCCTTCAAAGGCAATATGGCTTGCGTACGCCTGTCTCGCCCCTGTTTTGCAGAACCGCCCGCTGAATCCCCTTCCACTATGAATAATTCTGATAAGGCAGGGTCTTTTTCCTGACAATCGGCTAATTTGCCTGGCAAACCCGCTATATCCAATGAGGTTTTGCGGCGTGTCATTTCGCGTGCTTTTCTTGCTGCTTCCCGAGCACGCGCAGCTTCAATAATTTTTCCAACAATTGATTTCGCAGTTTGAGGATGCTCTAACAGAAATTCCTGAAACTTTTCATTCATCGCAGATTCGACTAATGGTTTCACTTCCGATGAAACCAGCTTATCTTTAGTTTGCGAAGAAAACTTGGGATCAGGCACCTTAACCGATAATACTGCGGTCAATCCTTCTCTTGAATCATCACCGGAAGTTGCAACTTTTTCTTTTTTTGCAATACCACTGGATTCAATATACTGATTGATAGTTCGGGTTAATGCTCCTCTAAATCCGGCTAAATGGCTCCCGCCTTCACGTTGAGGAATATTGTTGGTATAGCAAAATACATTTTCCTGGTACGAGTCATTCCATTGCATTGCAACTTCAATCGTTACTCCTTCCCTTTCTGCTACAAAGTGAAATACATCTGGAAACAAAGGTGTTTTATTTTTATTCAGATGTTCAACAAATGCACCTATCCCACCCTCGAATTCGAACACATCTTTTTTATCGGTGCGTTCGTCTTCCAAACTGATTCTTACACCTGAGTTAAGAAATGATAGCTCTCTTAACCTTTTCGCCAAAATATCATAATGGAACTCAACGTCTGCGAAAATTTGCGGACTAGGCTTAAAATTAATTTTTGTTCCGCTTCCTTCTGTTTCACCGACTGCAGCTAATGGAGCAACCGGTTCACCCAGAATGTATTTTTGTTTATACAACTGTCCGCTTTTCCTGACTTCAAGATTTAGCTCTTCCGATAATGCGTTTACAACAGAAACCCCCACGCCGTGTAATCCACCTGATACTTTGTAGGAGTTGCTGTCAAATTTACCACCCGCATGCAAAACCGTCATGATAACTTCCGCAGCAGAACGTCCCTCTTCTTCATGAATATCGACAGGGATGCCTCGCCCATCATCAGCAACTGTCACTGATCCATTGCTGTGAATAATGACTTTAACCTCCTTACAATGTCCTGCCAGTGCTTCATCGATTGAATTATCGACTACTTCAAAAACCATATGATGTAAACCCGATCCATCGTCGGTATCACCAATATACATCCCTGGTCTTTTTCTGACTGCATCTAATCCTTTGAGAACCTGAATACTTGTACTGTCATATTGCTGATTATTATCTGTCATGTTTTACACTTTTATTATTGTAATGTTTCACGTGAAACTATTAACTTCATCAATTTCACCCTGTTCCACATGGAACATTTTGAAATTATTAAGTCCGCTAATGTCACCAAATTCATTAACTTCAGAGGCAGTTAGAAAAACTTGAAAACTAAGTTGCGAGAGATAGCTAAGTAATTTATTTCTATTCACCCAATCTAATTCAGCAGTGAAATCATCGATTAAAATACAGCCATTATTATTATGCTCCATAACCATAAGTTTAATTTGGGCCAGTTTAAGTGCCAAAACAATACACTTTAGTTGCCCCCTTGAAACATAGTCCTTCGCCAAGCGTTGACCGATCATCAAAAGCAAATCAGACCGGTGAGGACCGCTATGAGTAAAACCATAGCGTATATCTTTATCAAGATCATTATTAAGATTCGATAAGAAACCTTTACTTTTATCCCAACCTAATTGAAACGAAAAGGTTAAATCATCAAGTGGAATAAATTGAGTTAAAACATCTTTAAAAACAGGCAATAAACTATGAACATAAAGTTGTCTATGATCGTTTACGATAGTGCCGTAATTAACTAATTCATTATTCCATATCTCCAATTGCTTGAAGCTTCTCGTTTTTAACAAAGCATTTCGCTGTTGCAAAGCACGCTTGTAGTTTCGCCAAGCGATTAGAAAATGTTCATTCCTATTGAAAATACCCCAGTCAATAAACTCTCTTCTGATTTGCGCTCCAGCATCCAGCAAACGATAACTTTTAGGATCAATTAACAAAATAGGTAAGGAATAAGCCAGAAGATCTCTAGATTGCTGAGATTGATGATTAATTCGTATCTCGCTGGATTTTCCGTCCAGTTGTATGCCTAATTGACAACTAATACCGTTTTTTAATAAAACGCTTCCGCTTACGGTAAGTTGACTTTCATCGTGTTTGATTACGTGCCTAATTGTTGAAGTCCTATATGACCGGGCACGACCCAGCAGAAAAATAGCTTCAAGTAACGCACTTTTACCACCTGCATTTTTGCCAAATATCAGATTAAGGCCAGGTGAAGGTATCAGTGTGGCTTTTTGAATGTTTCTAACGTTGTAAATAGTGAGTTTCTGTAAACTCATAAATTACAAACCTATTCACTTAGAGGCGCATAGGCATAACTATGTATCGATAAGGCTGAGCTACCGGTTCTTCGAAAATGCAACTACTTAAGTTGCTTGCTATAGAAATAACAGCTAATTCAGAATCCATATTACTTACTGCATCGAGTAAATATTGCGCATTAAAAGAAATGGTTAGCTCATCTTGATATTCAATAAATAATTCTTCTTCTGCCTCTTCGTGCTCTGGGTTATGCGCTGTAATTTTTAAACTGTTAGGCGAAATATCTAAAGAAATCCCTTTAAATTTTTCATTCGACAAAATAGCAACACGGGTTAGCGCATCTTTAAGAATTTGCCTTTGAACATAAATGGGATTACGAAAATCCTGAAGAAATACTTTATTAAAGTCAGGGTAACGTGCATCGACCAATTTTGCAGAAAAGATAATATTTTTTATGGCTACTTTAATATTATTCGAAGAAAATTGTACTAATAGATCCGTTTCAGGATCATCCAGTAGACGCAACAATTCCATTACGCCTTTTCTAGGAATGATTATTCTTGCCTCATATCCGGTGGGTGACTGTAATTCATTTTCATAAACAGATAAACGATGCCCATCTGAAGCAACCATCCGAATTTTAGAATTAGAAATATTAAGCATCAAACCATTCAAGTAATAACGCACATCTTGATTAGCCATACAAAAAACAGTCTTTTCCAAAGCCACTTTTAGCAGGCCGGCATTGATATCAAATTGATTTTCAAGAGGGGTTTCAGAAAACTCAGGATAATTTTCTGCGGGCAAAGTACTTAACGAAAACCGGCTTCGCCCAGAAAGAACTTTCATTTTGTCATTTGAAAGCTCAAATTTTATCTCAGCCTGACTAGGTAATAAGCGACAAATATCCAATAACTTACGGGCGGGAATTGTTGTTTCGCCAGGGTCTGTCGAAATATCAATTTTTATATTTGCCATAATTTGAATTTCGAGATCCGTTCCTACCAATTCGAGATTATCAGCTGTTAATTTCATAAACACATTTGACAGAATTGGCATGGTCTGTCTTTTTTCAATAACACTGACAATTTGCTGCAATGGAATAAGTAGTTGCTCTCTATTAATAATAAATTTCATATTCTTAAAATATTTTATTATTACTATTAAACCATTGAATTTCTGTTAATAATCTCATATTATCTTTTATAATCAATAGTTTACGTAACTTTATAAGTTGTATAAAACCCTGTGGATAAGCACTTAGCAAACAATGGTAAAAAATCAATGCCTTTTTAAATCACAAATAATCACAGCATGTTCACAGTTAATGAGACAAAGTTCTCAACAGGTTCAAATAGTCTTCTTCCATTTTTGAATCCGAATCCCTTAACTCGGCAATTCTCTTGCAGGCATTAATGACAGTGGTATGGTCACGCCCGCCAAACGCTTCACCAATTTCAGGGAAACTATGAGAGGTAAGCTCTCTGGCCAGGGTCATCGCAATTTGTCTTGGCCTGGTTATGGATTGCCTCCTGTTTTTTGAAGATAAATCAGCTACACGGATTTTAAAATATTCAGCCACTGTTTTCTGTATATTTTCAATGCTTACCAATTTATCCTGAAGCGATATCAGGTCATGTAAGGCCTCTTTGACAAACTCTGTTGTAATCTCCCTGCCGGTGAATTGAGAATTTGCAATAACCCTTCTTAAAGCCCCTTCTAAGTCTCTTACGTTGGATGGAATTCGCTTACCAATAAAAAAAGCTACTTCCTGTGGTAACTCAACATTGACTAAAGCTGCTTTTTTCATAAGAATAGCTGCCCTTGTTTCGAGATCAGGCGGCTCGATAGCGACAGGTAATCCCCAACCAAACCTTGATTTTAGGCGATCCTCAAGACCTATTATTTCTTTGGGGTACTTGTCACAGGTTAATACGACCTGATGCTTTTTTTCCAATAACGTATTAAACGTGTGGAAAAATTCTTCTTGCGAACGCTCTTTTCCAGCAAAGAATTGAATATCGTCGATTAGCAGAGTATCTACTCCTCGATAATATTCTTTGAATGTATTGATTGCATTTTGCTGCAAGGCTTTAACCATGTCCTGCACGAATTTCTCTGAGTGCAGATAGACAACGTTAGCCGATGGATTTTTCTGTAATATGGCATTGCCAATGGCATGCATCATATGGGTTTTACCTAATCCCGATGCGCCATAAATGAGAAGCGGATTGTATGCTTTCCCAATATTTTCAGAGACTTGAATAGACGCTGCTTTTGCCAGCTGGTTTGATTTTCCTTCTACAAAATTATCAAAGGTAAATGCGCGATTTAAAAAATTTGGCCTGGCTTTTTTTGTTTCACTTGATTTATTAGGTTGCAATGGTAAAGCTGTAACAGTCTTTTTTGATCCTATTTCAAGCGTTAACGTCAAATTACCATTTGAAAATTCATCAATTGCATTTTCAAGTTTATTTAAATGATGTTCTTTAACCCAATCAAGAACAAAACGGTTAGGCGCTAAAAGTTTGATATGCTCGTCGCTTTCCAGCGCTTGTAAAGGCCTGATCCAGGTGCTGAACTCGGAAGGTGCTATTTCGTTTTCAAGTTTGACAAGACAGTTATTCCAGATGGAGCTCATTAGTAATTTTGATTAACAAATTAAGTGTTGTGACGACAAAATATGGGTTATTGTAACATGAAACAAATTCAGTTTAATTGACAAAATAGGTCAAGCTATTTTATTATCCCGAATCTTTTTATCCGTTTTTAATTAACAACCACTTCATCAGGATTCAGACCAATGAAAAGAACTTATCAACCCAGTAAAATCAAACGTGCAAGAACTCATGGTTTTCGTGCAAGAATGGCAACAAGAGGCGGTCGTAAAGTGCTCAACGCTCGCAGAGCGAAAGGCCGTGTAAAATTGTCTGTCTAGTCTTTGAATAAGATATTAAGTTTCCCTCCCTATTTAAGGTTAAGGAAGCCAGCGGAATATAAAAAGGTATTTGCCAATCCTGTTAAGTCAAGCGATAGCTATTTTACGCTACTAGCAATAAGCAATCTCACGGATAGCCCAAGGCTTGGTTTGGCAATTGCTAAAAAAAACATTAAGCGGGCTGTAGATAGAAACAGACTTAAAAGAACAGTTCGCGAGAGCTTTAGAATGCAACAGCATAAGTTATCCAATATCGACATAGTTGTTTTAGCACGAAAAAGTGCGGTTGATGTTTCTCCGGATGTATTGAGAAAATCATTGGAAAAACATTGGCTTAGGTTGGTAAACCGATGCGAATCTTGCTCATAGCAGTCATAAAGTTTTATAAATACTTTATAAGTCCTTTGCTAGGGAATAGCTGTCGTTTTCATCCAAGCTGTTCAAGTTATGCTTTAGAAGCGCTTCATATGCATGGCGCGGCCAAAGGCTCCTATCTTACGATCAGAAGATTACTCAGATGTCACCCTTTCCATGAGGGTGGATTTGACCCAGTTCCAAAAATTTTTGGTAAAAAAAATGGATAACATAAGATTTATACTGATTGTCATTTTTGCAATGATAAGTTATATGCTTTGGCAAGCATGGCAAATTGACTACGGTCCAAAGCCAGCTATAGCTATCTCTGATCAGCCTGAAGTAGCAACTAAGGGTGATTTACCAGCAACAGTAGATTCAACTGATTTGTCACAAACTCAAGAGAGAAGCGACGTAAACACACCTGCAGCCTCTGTTTCTACTGCCGGACAAATCATTAAAGTAAAAACGGATGTATTGGCACTTGAGATCAATACTCAAGGCGGAACTTTACAAAATCTTGATTTAGTTAATTATCCCTTAGAAAAATACAATACTGTTGTTCAAGGAATTAGAGAAACATTTGGATTGTCACCTTCTGTAAAAGACACCACCCCTATTCGTCTTTTCAATACAGATAAAGAAAAATTATTTCTGGCGCAAAGTGGGTTGATTGCCGAAAACAGTACTTTAAGTGCTGCCAATCACCATAGCGTGTTCACGGCCGAAAAGAATAATTATGAACTGACTGATGGGCAAGACACTATTGAAGTTCCTCTGACATGGACTGACAGTAAAGGCTTGATCGTGACAAAGACTCTGGTATTCAAAAGAGGCAGTTACGAAATAAGCTTACTTCAAAACGTAAAAAATAATGGCACCACTTCCTGGTCTGGTCGGCAATACAGCCAGTTATTGAGAACCCCTTATTCAGATGCATCTGCTAACACTTTCATAAGGACTTATGCTGGTGGTGTTGTTTATACAGAAGAGGATAAGTATCAAAAAGTCGACTTCGACGACATTGCTAAAGAAAATTTAGAGATCAAAACTTTAGGCGGTTGGAGCGCTATGATTCAGCACTATTTTGCTGCCGCTTGGGTACCCCCTAAAGATGAGGAAAATAATTTTTATACCAAAGACCTTAAAGATTTTCGTTATGTCATAGGCTCTTACTCGCCAATTAAAACAGTTGAACCTAATCAGCAAGTTGAATTTGCGGCACAATTGTTTGCCGGTCCTAAAATTCAACCTATGTTAGAGAAAGTTGCTACGGGTCTTGAGCTAACGGTTGATTATGGCTGGCTGACGGTGGTAGCTAAACCTATTTACTGGTTATTGAACCAAATCTACGGGTTTACCGCTAACTGGGGTTTTGCAATTATCGGCGTAACACTTACTATTAAATTACTGTTTTTTAAATTGTCACAGGCCAGTTTTATTTCCATGGCCAAAATGCGCAAAATCCAACCTCGATTGAAAGAACTTCAAGAGAGATTTGCTGATGACAGGCAGCGGTTTAACAAAGAAATGATGGATTTATACAAGCGCGAAAAAGTGAATCCATTGGGCGGTTGTTTGCCCATTCTTGTTCAAATACCGGTATTCATTTCGTTATATTGGGTATTAGTCGAAACGGTTGAACTCCGCCAAGCTCCTTTCGCATTGTGGTTGCAGGACTTATCTGCACAAGATCCGTTTTATATTTTGCCAATTTTAATGGGTATCACGATGAAGATTCAGCAAAGTTTGAATCCAGCTCCGATTGATCCATTACAGGCAAAAATTATAAAGATGTTTCCACTTGTATTTACAGTATTTTTCCTCTTCTTCCCCTCTGGATTGGTAATGTACTGGGTCGTTAACAATACGTTATCTATCATTCAACAATGGTACATAACCAAAGGAATAGAAGAAGCCAAGTAAGAGTGTGTGGATATTATAACTGTTGATACCATTGCAGCAATTGCTACACCGCCAGGTAACGGCGGTGTAGGCATCATTAGAGTATCAGGCTCTGATGTCACAAAAATAGCCCAACAAATTATCAACAGGCCCCTAAAGGCCAGATTTGCGCTTTTCACAACCTTTAGTGATCAAGACGGATCCATCATTGATTCGGGTATCACTCTGTATTTCCCCGCCCCGGCCTCGTATACAGGCGAAGACGTTTTAGAACTTCAAGCTCACGGCGGCTCAATAATTTTAGATATTTTGCTAAAAAGAGTTTTATCGCTTGGTGCCCGTATGGCGAGGCCCGGTGAATTCACTGAACGCGCATTTTTAAACAATAAAATTGATCTGGCGCAAGCTGAAGCCGTTGCTGATTTGATTGAAAGCAGCACAGAGCAATCAGCGCGTTCAGCACAGAAATCCTTACAAGGATTATTTTCCAGCCAGATTAACGAAATGGTTGACCAACTGACTGAGTTGAGAGCCTATGTAGAAGCCGCCATCGATTTTGTTGATGAAGAGATAGATTTTCTATCAGACGGTATGGTGGAAAATAAGATTGAGAATATAGCCAGTCAAATTCAAACCATATTGACTACAGCTTATCAAGGAAGGCTATTAAGAGACGGTTATACGATAGTATTAGCAGGAAAGCCAAATGCGGGTAAATCCAGCTTATTGAATGCCTTAGCAGGCCACGATGCTGCAATAGTGACTGACATTGCCGGTACGACACGTGACGTATTGAGAGAGAAAATCCAAATTGATGGTATGCCGTTACATATCATCGATACTGCCGGTTTAAGAGAAAGCGATAATCCCGTCGAAAAAGAAGGCATACGAAGAGCTCATGAAGAAATCAGAAAAGCCGATGAGATATTACTTTTGATTGACGTAAAAGATCCCGAACATCAATCGATATTAACCAGCTTTTCATCTGATGCCCACATCACAAAAATTTATAACAAAATTGATCTGATAGGCATTGATCCTGAAATTAATCAATCCACACAAGGCACACAGATTTATCTATCCCTTAGAACAGGTCAAGGAATGGAGTTATTGAAGCAACACTTAAAGGAAAGCGCCGGTTTTAAAGGCAATAATGAAAATGTATTTATAGCAAGAAGAAGGCATATAGAAGCCTTGCAAAAAAGTTTAAATTTTGTGCAGTCCGCTTTAATGCAATTAAAAACCAGCAAAGCAGGTGAATTAGTCGCGGAAGACCTAAAGCTGGCTCAACAGGGGCTTACTGAGATAACCGGGGAATTTAGTTCTGATGACCTATTAGGGAAGATATTTTCAAGCTTCTGTATAGGAAAGTAAACCGGAAACATAACTTTCAGAAGATATCGGGACGTCTGAAAAAACGTCCCGATATTTTATGACTTAAAGCATGCCTTTTAAGTCTTGAAATCCTTTTAACGCCATTTCAAGATGTTCTTTAGCGCCTTTTATATCATCAACTTTGCCCGCAGAACGAGCTTTTTTGAGGTGAAGGTTTGCTCGTGAACGAGCAACATCCACTCTGTCGTTAGCGTTGATTTCCTTGCTCATATCAATAGCTTCTTTAGTGAGTTCTGTAACAGCAGGAGCATCACTCGCTTCAGCGGCAGTAATAGCCGCTTGGATTTTTTCAAGAGTCAGATCAATAGCTTTACCAGGTGCATAGGTAATTCTTCCTGCGTCCGCTTCTGCCATGACAGTTGTTGATACTGCGCCCATTGAACAGGCGATTGCTAAAGAAAGCACTAATTTTTTAAAATTTTTCATTTTTTTATTTATCCTCATAATTTATTAAAAGAGATTATTTTTAGCCGTTATGCAGCCTGACACTTCCACAGGGCATGCCGCCCACCGCCGAACATTCTTGCATTAGTTGATTAAATTCCATCCACACGAGGTAATGGCCAAACTTAATCTAAAACCCAGGAATAGAATGCGAGAGTTCGATTATTAGGAAAATGTAAAGAATATGCTGGGTACCGCTTAATAATTATAAGAAGCAAATCCACTTACATTCCGCGCCGATTCTAACACAGACGTAATTAATAACAACCGAATAAAATAGGGTTTTTATTCATTATCGCTTTTTATAACAACATCGACACTGCCGTCATTACAACTGATCAACAATAAAATAGGTGAGCAGCAAACAGAGCAATCTTCATAATAATCCTGATAATCAACGGAGGTATCTATCAGAATGGAAATATTTTCTCCGCAATGCGGACAGTCAATTAAGCATTCATCTAAAAAAGACATGCTTAGACTTTTCTAAGTAATGCATCAAGCCAGCTAATTGGCAAAACGCGTTTCAGAAATGCAAAAAGATAGGTAGGAAAGGTCACATAGTACCGGAGTTTAGGTCTTTTAGATTCAAGAGCGTGTATCACTTTTTCAGAAACAGCCTCAGCCGGCAAAGTGAAGGGAACAGCAGGCCCTTCTTTTTGCAATCTAGCTTCCATTTTTAAGTACGTTTTTTGATGGGGACTTTTTGAAATATCGATATTTTTTTTGTATAGAATGAAAGCGTTCTTTCTAAAATCGCTCAGTATCGGTCCAGGTTCAATGATCGATAAATGGATTCCCGTTCCGTGAAGCTCTAATCTTAAAGTATCGGCTAGACCTTCCAAGGCAAATTTGCTGGCATTATAGGCTCCCCTATAAGTCATAGCGACAAGCCCTAATACTGAACTGTTGTAGATAATCCTTCCTGAGTTCTGTTGACGCATGAGCGGGATTACACGATTAGTCAATTCATGCGTACCAAACAAATTCGTTTCAAATTGCTCTCGTAATACTTCTCGTGATAAATCTTCTACTGCGCCAGGTTGACCAAATGCACCATTATTGAATAACGCATCCAGCTTTCCATCAGTGAGAACAATGATTTGATCAATCGCTTCCTGAATACTTTGACTGTTTGCCAAATCCAGTCTGACTGATTCAAAACCCTCCTGAATCAACCGATCCACATCTTCTTGTTTTCTGGCCGAGGTAATAACACGATGGCCGCGTACCTTCAGTTGGGTGGCTGTTGTGTATCCTATTCCAGTCGAGCAACCAGTAATCAGAATTGTTTTATTGTCATTCATCTAAAAAGGGTAATCAAAGAAAGACAATTTATTTCAATTCATCTTCAGTCAGAAAGATGCCTCTTCCGGTGCTGCAGTCCACCAAAATTACCAGTTTTTCTATTGTACTTTTTATGTTTAATTCTGAGGACTCAACGCGGGAACATTGTCCTGTGCTTAAGACTTTTTCAGCAGCCAGTCTTCTTAACTTTTCTATATCATTTAAACGGGTTTCAAATTTTTTAACCAAATCAGGCAGATTCTCAGAATCATAAGGCGGGATAGCGTAAGCTGAATATTTATCGGGATTATCCCTGATCAACTGCTGATTTGCTTCACTCTCAATTTTTGCTTCAATCAATAATTGCTGTTTTTTTTGCTGACGCTCTATTTCCTCAAGTTCCTGTGATTCCTGAAGTTCAGCCTGTTTAGATTTTTCGGAATTTTTATCAATGCCCGCGCCGGTTTTAAAATTTATCTCTACTGCATTTTGACTATTAGCGCAGGGCTTGGACTGATAAGCCGTTTTACCGTTCTCATCAACACACTTGTAAGCACCCGCCTCACAAAGATTCGAGCATATGATTCCTAGAATCAGAACAGTGAATCGCATTGATGTAATCTCGTTAGCTAGTAATAGAATGAATTTCTAACATTAATGAGCCAATTATAAGCTAGTCTCGTAAATTTTGCCCGCCTTGATAAAAAGATGTTTCTTCATACTTGCTATTGAAAAGCATAAATGTCACTGACGTTAACAACATCAGTGCGGTGAAAAACCAAAAATAGTTTGCACCTTCCAAATAATTGCTCACGCTGTCATTACTGATAAAAAAATTAACGGCGCTAGTAAATAGATTACCTACGGCGATAGAGAGTGAATAAAAAGCCATAATAAAAGATTTCATGGAATTTGGTGCCTGTGTGTAAGAAAACTCCAAACAGGTAACCGATACCATTACCTCTGCTGCGGTCAGTAAGCAATAGCCCAATAATTGCCACGCGATTGAGGGCTGCAAACCAGTATCAATCAGCATTTGCAGTATTGCAGGAATTGCGAATGCACCCGTTGTTAAAAAAAGCCCTATCTTGATTTTGGTCATGGCAGAAAAATGAATGAAACGTCCCATGAAGGGGTAGAGGTAATAGTTGAAAAGCGGTACCAGAATCATGATTAATAATGGATTAGCCGCCTGGATTTGGGACGGTAACAACTCTATCCCCAGAAGATGGCGATCCATTTTTTGGGCTTGCAGCACCCAGGAAGATCCAATCTGCTCGAATAAAGCCCAAAACACTGCGATAAATAAATAGACCGGAACCAGCTTGAAAAGTGTTTTACGGCCTTGAGTACTAAAAACGTCCTTTAAAAAAGAAACCCCGGCTGGAGGAACATGGGCGAACCGGAATCGGCCTGACCAAAAGATGACAGTTGCCGCTCCCATCACAATACCGGGTAGACCAAAGGCCCATGATGGTCCATAGGTTTTCAATAACCACGGGATTATCAGCATCGAAGCAAAAGCGCCCAGGTTAATGGAAAAATAAAACCATCCGAATGCTTTATTAATCAAATGGCCATTGCTTGAGCTGAATTGATCTCCTACATGCGCTGAAACACAAGGTTTTATTCCTCCCGCACCTATAGCAATCAATCCCTGACCCAGTAGCATTCCAAATAGCGTGTGATCAAAAGCCAACGCCAAGTGCCCAAAACAATAAACAACTGACAAAAAAAGAATTGTTCGATATTTCCCCAACAGGCCATCCGCCAACACAGCTCCTAAAAGTGGCATGAAATAAACAGCCGATACAAACAAATGAAAATAAGCTTGAGCCTCCTGTTCACTCAATACATCAAGTTGACCGGATGCATCTAGCAAATATTGCGTCATGAACACAACCAGAATGGCTCGCATTCCGTAGTAACTGAATCGCTCAGCCGCTTCATTGGCAATGATATAAGGAATTCCCGATGGCATTGTCCTTATGGATTCGGGTTTTATTAAATAGTTAGCCATGAAAATGTCACCGTTTGGCGTGATTTGTCTTTTCTAATAACAATAACACTATGAAATCTTTTAAAGAACTTATTACTATTAGCAACCGCTTTTTCTGTGTATAAGCACTTTTAGCTTATTTCTATCAACGCATTAGATGTTCTCATAACCTGTTGGTGAAAACTGTTTTATATGTGACTGGATTGTGGATAACAAAAAATTTAAAACTTATACACAGTTGTCAACAGGAATGAACACCTGTTACCCACAAAGTTACTCGCTATCGATGAAACCTGCATACCGTTAAAATAATGAACCTTTAAGCCGTTTTATGGTATATCGTTGGCGGGATAGAAGACCGCAAACTGACTGTGCCGGATTAAACAATTGGATAACGTGGAATATGACTGAGGAAAATACAAATCAAGCAGCGTTGCTAAAACTCAAGCACTTTATTAACCAGGAGATTATTGGTCAGGAAGTCTTGGTTGAAAGAATGTTGATTGCCTTGCTGGCTGATGGTCACATATTGGTCGAAGGTGCGCCGGGTTTGGCAAAAACCAGAGCCATAAATGTATTGAGTCGAGGGGTTGAAGGCGATTTTCACCGTGTTCAATTTACACCTGATTTATTACCTGCCGATTTGACAGGTACAGAAATTTACCGGCCACAGCAAGGTACATTTGAATTTCAAAGAGGTCCGTTATTTCATAACTTAATTTTGGCCGATGAGATCAACCGAGCACCCGCCAAAGTACAGGCTGCATTGCTTGAAGCAATGGCTGAACGGCAGATTACGGTGGGTGGTGCAACCTATGCGTTGCCTTCATTATTCATGGTGATGGCAACTCAAAATCCTATTGAACAGGAAGGCACTTATCCTTTGCCTGAAGCACAGCTGGATAGATTTTTGTTGCATATCAAAATTGATTATCCACAGTCCGAGCATGAAAAAAGTATTCTGCATTTAGCTAGAAAAGAGGCGGGTCAAGCGCTGGATGCTAAAAAATCAGCCATCCAACCGGTAACCCAACAGATACTATTTCAGGCGCGCAAGGAAGTGCTTGATATTTTCATGGCTGATAATCTTGAAGACTATTTATTACAAATTGTTTTGGCTACCCGTAATCCGGGTGTTTATGGCAGTGATTTGGCGGGATGGCTGCAGTATGGCGCCAGTCCTAGGGCAAGCATTGCACTGGATCGTTGCGCAAGAGCTAAAGCTTGGCTTGATCAGCGGGATTTTGTGGGCCCTGAGGATATTCAGGACATTGCTTTCGATGTTTTACGCCACCGGCTTATTCTGTCTTATGAAGCCGAAGCTGAAGGCATTACAGCCGATCATATCATTAAAGAATTGATCGCCAGAATTGCTGTACCGTAATGTTTTTTAAAGAAAAAAAATCATCTCACCCGGCACCTGCGGGTGATGATCGAGTGAGTGTACAACTGAAAAACCTGATCAATTTGTCTCAGTCGGCCAGTGTTCTAAGGTTGCATCATGCATCTGTTCGTTCACTGCAGAGCGGTGGTTATGTTTCAAGGTTTAAAGGCCGGGGTATGGAATTTGATGAAACACGGCTTTATCAACCGGGTGATGATATTCGCAGCATAGATTGGCGAGTGACTGCCCGGACAGGGAAAACGCATACTAAATTGTTCAGGGAAGAGCGTGAGAAGCCGGTTTTTGTGTCAGTTGATTTCAGGGCAACCATGCGTTTTGCGACACGGGGTGTGTTTAAATCGGTACAAGCCGCGCGTTTGGCAGCGTTGATTGCCTGGGCAGCGCAACAGCAAGGCGATAAGATTGGCGGGCAATTATTTGAGGATAACCGGTGCGTCGACATCAAACCCCAAAGTGGACGCCATGGAGTCTTACGTTTGTTTCATGAGTTAATCAAGCCGGTAAATAACGAACTCAGTGAATTTACTCTTGAAAAAGCACTCACTCGATTAAATCATCATACCCGGCCTGGCAGCCTAATCTATATCATCAGTGATTTCAGGGGTCTAAATCAAAATGCAGAAAATCACCTGAGACGATTAACCCGGCATTGCGATGTCGTGCTTGTGTTTGTTTACGATGCATTGGAACGTGATCTGCCCCGGCAAGGTCGCTACAGACTGACCGATGAAATAAATGAAGTCGTAATTGATACGTCGGACCAACAGCGCGTTGCTAACTACCATCAAAAATTTATTGATCACAGTCGGCATCTTGAAAACTTAGCCAAGAAATGGGCGATGACTTTAATTCAATGCAGCACGACGGACGATCCGGTTCAGAGTTTACGTTAAATGGAATCAGCCCAATTACCGCTTAAAGATATTCATTTACCTGATGCTATAGGCTGGTGGCCTCCTGCATTGGGTTGGTGGCTGTTGCTAATCTTGATACCGCTTATGATTTTATTGCTTGTTAAGCTGATGAGGTATATCACGCGATCGACTGCTATAAAATCAGCAAAAAGAATACTAACGGAGATAAAACAGGATCCCACTAAAAATGAATTGGACAAACTAAGAGATATTTCAATTTTATTGCGCAGAGTCGCTGTCAGTGTGGCGCCGAGGCAAAATATTGCCGGTTTAACCGGGCAAGCCTGGCTAGACTTTCTGGATCGGGGTATGAAGGATAAACCTTTTACTCAAGGTATTGGTCAATGTTTGATCAACACACCTTATCAAAATAAAACATCCATTAATGTTGATATCAACCAGTTAATACTGTTATGTCAACAGTGGCTGAAAGTGCAGGCAAAACGAAAAAAATGATCGATTTTGAATGGCCCTGGATGCTGTTGAGCATGCCTTTACCTTTTATCATGCGTTGGCTATTGCCGCCTGTTCAGCCTGCAGAGCAAGCCGCATTAAAGATTCCATTTTTATCTGATTTTGCAGATGAAAGTTTGCAGGGGCCGATGCAACCCGCAAAATGGCATTTGTTATGGGCCGTTATTGCCTGGCTGCTGCTGGTGATTGCATCAGCACGTCCCCAATGGCTTGGAGAGCCCATTGAGCAAGGCATAAGCGGTCGTGATCTGATGTTGGCGGTCGATGTGTCCGGCAGTATGCTGGCCGATGATTTTATCGTCAATAAAAACAGATTGGACCGATTAACCGCAACCAAGTGGGTGGTCGGTGAGTTTATCAACCGGCGGGTTGGTGACCGGGTCGGATTAATTTTGTTTGGTACACGCGCTTTTTTACAAACACCGCTGACTTTTGACAGATATACCGTAAAAACATTGTTGGATGAATCCTTTATAGGTATCACTGAGGATGATCCCAACACATCCATAGGCGATGCCATAGGTTTGGCTGTCAAAAAACTGTCCGATGAACAAGCCGATAGCCGGGTGTTGATCTTGCTAACTGATGGCGTCGATACTTCTAGCCAAGTTCCACCTCTGAAAGCAGCAGAATTGGCCGCTGCCAGTCAATTAAAGATTTATACGGTCGGAATAGGGTCTAATCATCCCTATTACCGGTCTCAATTTCCAATGGATGAAAAACTGTTGGCTGATATTGCCGAAATCACCGGCGGCCAGTATTTTCGGGCCAGAAATACAGAAGAGCTGGATACCATTTATAAAGTACTCGATCAACTGGAACCGGTGGAAAAGGATAAGCAATATTTTAGGCCTCGAACAGAGTTATTTTTCTGGCCTTTGGCAATGGCTTTATTTCTTGCAGCAGGTCTGCTGGGTCTGCGATTGAGGTGAGTATGTGGCTGTCGGAATTTCACTTTATTAGACCGCTGTGGTTATTGGCATTGCTGCCGTGGTTCGTGATTTTGATGGGTGTTATCAAACGGAAATTGGCGAAAGGAAATTGGACATCCGTATGCGATGAAGCGCTTTTGCCTTTTATTTTGAAAGATAAACCACTACAAAGCAGCCGAATTCCTCTCTTGGCAGGTGCTTTAGCCGGTTTTCTTGCTGTAGTTGCATTGGCTGGACCGACTTGGGAAAGAATGCCGTCACCGGTATTCAGGAATGATTCAGCGCTAGTGATAGCTTTGGATTTATCACGATCGATGGATGCAAATGATATAACGCCCAGCCGCCTCATCCGGGCTCGTTTTAAAATTGCAGATATTCTGAACCGGCGCAAGGACGGACAAACAGCCTTGCTGGTTTACGCAGGCGATGCGTTTACCGTGACGCCTTTAACGAATGATACAAACAATATAGCCAGTCAGCTGTCCGCATTAACGACCGATATTATGCCGGAGCAAGGCAGCCGTGCGGATATCGCAGTAAAAGATGCCGTAGCTTTACTTAATCAGGCGGGATTGCAGCAAGGTCATGTGTTATTGGTTACCGATGAAGTCGATACCGCTCAATTTTCAGCGGTCAAAGCAGCACTTGGTCCCTATAAATTGTCCGTATTAGGTGTGGGAACTGCCGACGGAGCTCCGATCAAGGCGCCTGACGGCGGCTTTTTAAAAGATAATCAAGGCACGCTCATTGTTCCACAATTAAATCCCGCCGATTTAGCCAGTCTAGCCAAACAAGGCAGCGGTATTTACGAAACCATGACCGCAAATGATAGCGACAGCGACCGGCTTCTTGCTTTTTTTGACAGCCGCTTACAGAACGAAACGGCACAGAAATCTGATTTGATGCTCGATCAATGGCGGGAAATCGGGCCTTATCTGCTTTTGTTGATTTTGCCTTTAGCCGCGCTGAGCTTTAGAAAAGGCTTACTCAGTATCTGCCTGGTATTAATTTTGCCTTGGCCTGGAACAAGCGAAGCATTCGAGTGGCAGGATTTGTGGAAAACCAAAGATCAGCAAGCCCAACAGGCATTTCAAAATCAACAATACGATACGGCAGCCAGTCAGTTCAATCAATCTGACTGGAAAGCGGCGGCGCATTACCGTGCCGGACAATACGAACAAGCGCTGGAATCTTTAAAAGATACGAATGAGCTGAACGGTTTATACAACAAGGGTAATGCGCTTGCCAGATTGGGACGTTTTGATGAGGCTATTAAAGCCTATGATGAAGTCCTTAAGCGCAAACCTGATCATGAAGACGCCAAACACAACAAGGAACTTGTTGAAAAAGCAAAGGAACAACAGCAGAACCAGCCGCAGGATCAGCAAGACAATAAAGACGACAAGCAACAAAATTCTGATAAAGAATCCAAGCCGGATAAAAACGAAGATTCTTCTGAAAACGCTGAAGATAAATCTCCGTCCCAAGATTCAAAACAGCCGGAAGAACAACAAAAAAGCGAACAAGAGCAACAGCCTTCGGACTCTGAACAAAAAAATAAAGAGCAGCAAAATAATAAAGCCAATGAAGAGCGTCAATCTGAATCGAAACAGAACGAAGATCAGACAAAGCCGGATGAAAAACCATCAGCCGCAAAACCAGCAGAGGAAGGCGTTGCGAAAGATGAAGCAGAGTTGGCTAATGAACAGTGGTTAAAAAGAATTCCGGACGATCCATCCGGTTTACTTAAGCGTAAGTTTAAATATCAATACGGTCAACGTGGCAGACAACCCGTTAATAAAGATGAGTGGTAAGTTATGTTTCTAGCAAAGACCTGCAGGAATGGATGTTGGGTTCTAACGTTGTTGATGGGTTTAATCAGTATGGCGTTTGCCGTAGAAATTGAGGTTTCTGTCGATCGCAATCCTGTCACTCTCAACGAATCCTTCCAGTTATTGTTTACAGCCAATGAATCGCCGGATGGACGGCCGGATTTTTCTCCATTGGAGACCGATTTTGAGATTTTGGGACAAAGCCAAAGCAGCAGCACATCAATCATCAATGGACAGTTCAGTAAAAAAATTCAATGGAAGGTGGATGTAATAGCGAAAATTGCGGGAGAGTTAGTCATACCGGCCATTTCTTTTGGGAATGATAAAACCGGGCCGTTTCCTCTGACAGTCAATGACAAAACAATTACCAGAACCGTTCCGGGTGACGATGAGATCTTCCTTGAAGTGGAAGCCACGCCCGAAAAACCTTACGTTCAATCACAAGTGCTGTATACCTTGCGTTTTTACCGCAGAGTCGATATCGCTCAGGCCCGTTTGAATGAGCCGGAAATGGATGATGCTGTTATCGAAAAAATGGGGGAAGACAGCAATTACAGCACTCAGATCAATGGCGTTGACTATACGGTGACTGAACGCAGATACGCTATTTTTCCGCAAAAAAGCGGAGTCATCACCATCAAGCCATTGACGCTGGATGCTGAAGTACTGGTTACGGGCAGACCCCGGTTTAATGGCTTTTTTTCCAGGCAAATGACAAAAACAAAACGGGTCTCGTCTAAAGCCGTCACGTTGGACGTGCAGCCCCTCCCCCAGAACTTTAAAGCTCAGCATTGGTTGCCTGCAGAAGCGGTCAGTTTGAGTCAATCATGGTCGGGTGACATCAGCCAAATGAAAGTCGGTGAGCCGGTTACGCGCACATTAACGCTGCTGGTCAAAGGTGCCGCTGTTGGCCAATTACCTGAACTTAATAATGCAATCGATCAAGAAAGTGTCAAAACCTATCCGGATCAACCCGTTTTACGGGAAGAAAAAAAACCGGAAGGCATGGTTGCCTTTAGAGAAGAGAAAATAGCATTTATTCCGTCTAAACAAGGTACATTTGAACTGCCGGCAATAGAGATTCCCTGGTTCAATGTTAATACCGGAAAGTTGGAAGTTGCGAAGATTCCAGCAGCGGTTATAAAGGTTCTTTCAGCATCAGGTGCGCAGACTCAGGATGCCCCCTCAACGCAGGAAACAACAGCGAATTCCATAGAGTCGCCTAACCCGGCTCAGATGCCGTCCGACGTGCAGCCCTCCTATTGGATGTGGCTGGCGCTGTTTTTTGGTTTGGCATGGCTTTCAACTTTGGCTTATTTATTAATCAAGCGTAAGCCTGAGCCTGTCGATAGCTTATCGGAAGTTGATGTTAAATCGGCTTCCGAGCGAGAATCGTTAAAAGCATTGAAGAAAGCCTGTGCTGAAAATGATCCTCAAGCAGCAAAAGAGGCTCTTTTGGTTTGGGGGCGAATTAAGTTTCAAGCGTCCAGTTTGGGTCAGCTGGCTTCTTTTTGCGATGCCAGACTCAGGGACGAAATTGACACTTTAAACCGTTGCCTGTACGGCAAAGAGGATGTGATATGGGTTGGCAAGCGCTTATTTCAGGCCTTTTCAGAAAACCAGGCGCGAAAACAACTAAAGGTTGAGAAAGATTCCGGATTGGAGCCCCTTTATCGATTATGAGACTGATGCTTTGGTCAAAACTAATTGTTAAGGTAATTTAAAGCCAGATAAAGTGCCGCAATTGACCGTGCTTCGGTGCATTCGCCGGTGGCAACCAAGCCGCTTATATCATTGATATTCCAGGGGACGACTTCAAGCTCTTCGGGTTCATCGCCCACGAGTTTTTCATGGTAAAGATCCTGCGCGACCAGAATTTCTGTCATATGCTCCAGATAAGAGGGGGCTAGCGAGAAAGAGGTTAAGTGGTGTAAATGTCGTGCACCAAAGCCGATTTCTTCTTTAAGCTCGCGGTTTGCGGCTTCCATAAACGTTTCGCCCGGATCAGCTTTGCCTTTAGGTAAACCTAATTCATACCGGTGAACGCCGGCAGCATACTCTCTGATCAATAAAACAGTTTCCTTATCAATCATGGGCACAATTAAAACGGCTGCATCGGTGCCACCGCGAGCCAGTCGCTCATAGTTGCGCTGCTCTCCGTTGCTAAAAATAAGGTCCAGCGATTCAATCCGGAACAAGCGTGTTTGCGCTACAATGCAGCTGTTAAGAAGTGTCGGCTTTTTTGGCATGATTGTTCAACAGAATTTCATTATTTAAAATATATCTTACTCTTATGATCGAATGGAACAAAATTGATACCATTTTATTGGATATGGACGGTACTTTGCTGGATCTGAATTTTGATAACCATTTTTGGCAAGAATTCGTCCCTCAAAAGTTTTCTGAAAAGGCTGGTATTTCTGTTGAAGCAGCAAAGCATCAACTTGAGCCCCGCTTTAAAAGCATGGAAGGAAAAATAGAATGGTACTGCCTGGATTATTGGAGTGAAGTCCTGGAATTGGATATTACCGGTTTAAAAGCCGAGATTGCAGGATTAATAGCGGTGTTGCCGCATGTGATCGAGTTTTTGGAAAAGGTAAGCACCTCGTCAAAAAAAGTAATATTGGTAACTAATGCTCATAGGGGGAGCTTGGGCCTAAAAATGGAAAAAACCTGTCTGCAGCCTTTTTTCGATGAGATTATCAGTTCGCATGATTTCGGAATTCCCAAAGAGCATCCCGGTTTCTGGCCATCACTGCAGGGCAGGCAACCTTTTGATAAAGAACGAACCTTGTTGGTGGATGACAGCCTGGCCGTTTTAAATTCAGCCAGGCAATACGGTATAAGGCATTTAATTTCTGTCAGTAAACCGGACAGCACCCGGCCCAGCAAACAAATCGATGGATTTCAGTCTATTGAGGATTTTCGGGTTTTAATGCAGGGCCTTTGTTAGGCGGCTTGGGACTGAATCTTCGCTTGGCGGGTTCCCGCTTATCATTTTTAAAATCACGTTTATCCGGATTATGTGGACGGGGCTTTCGTTCCGGCTTGATGATCTCGGCTAATAATTCAGCGGTGATTGGACTGACGGGGACTTTTTGGTTGATAAACGTTTCAATGTCGGGCATGGAGTATGCATACTCTTCGCATATAAAGCTGATGGCTTCGCCGCTTGCGCCAAAGCGTGCGGTACGGCCTATGCGATGCACATAATCTTCAGCATCCTGAGGCAGATCGTAGTTGATGACATGAGAGACATCGGTGATATGCAAGCCGCGTGCAGCGACATCGGTCGCGATCAGTAGTTGAAGTTTATTTTCCTGAAAATCACCCAGTAAGCGCTGCCGCTTTTCCTGGGGCACATCCCCGCTGAGAACCGCTGTTTTATACCCGTTAACATTCAAATAATCATCGAGTCGTTCAGCACATCGTTTGGTGTTGACGAAAATAATGCTGCGTTGCGGTTTGTATTTATTCAAAATCCCTATCAACAAAGGAATTTTTTGTTCGTTAGACGGACAATAAGCGCTTTGCTTGATTGCCGAGGACGTTACCTCTTCCGATTCAATTTTGATTAATACGGGCTGGTTCATATGTTCGTAAGCCAGTTCCGTCACTTTGTAAGAAAGCGTTGCGGAAAACAATAAATTAAGCCGCTTGTCGGCTTCCGGCATGCGTCTTAACAGGTAACGAATATCTTTTATAAAACCCAGATCAAGCATGCGATCGGCTTCGTCCAGAACCATAACTTGAACATGATCCAGAGTGAATACATTTTGCCGGTAGAAATCAATGATTCTGCCCGGTGTACCAATGATGATGTCGACATTGGATTTCAACGTATTCTGTTGCTTCTGGTAATCCGTACCCCCGTAAACCAGTGCAAATTTAAAATCCAGGTACTTGCCCAGCAACAAAGCATCCTTATGAATCTGGATCGCTAATTCCCTTGTTGGAGCAAGAATAACGGCGCGTGGGTTCTTGATTGTCTCGCTTTCATCGTTAATCAGCTGCTGGAAAGTAGCGAGCAGAAAGGTCGCGGTTTTACCGGTACCGGTCTGTGCCTGGCCTGCGATGTCTTTGCCGCGAAGCGACAAGGGCAACGATTTATCCTGAATGGGTGTGCAATAGTCGAAACCGGCTTCATTTAATCCTTTGAGGATAGAGTCGGATAATTCAAGATTACTGAATCGAGTTTTGGTTAGATGCGTCTTTTTCATAGGCGCATAGCATAACCTAAAATTGGCTGTGGCTAAAATTCATTGACAAAGTGATTGACTCCCTCCTATAGTTTAGTCTTTACAAATTTTGGAGATGAGTGTGAGTGAGTCAGTCCTGCATGTAACCGATGCTGAATTTGATGAAACTGTTATTAAAGCCGACGGCCCGGTACTGGTTGATTATTGGGCAGAATGGTGTGGACCTTGCAGAATGATTGCTCCGGTACTGGATGAAATCTCCAAAGAATATGCCGGAAAATTGACAGTGGCCAAAATTAACATTGATGAAAATCCTGAAACACCACAACGCTATGGCGTGCGTGGCATTCCAACTTTAATGTTATTTAAAGGCGGCGAAGTGGAAGCTACCAAAGTTGGTGCACTTAGCAAATCTCAACTCGCTGATTTCATCGACAAAAACATATAATCGCCAAATACTTGCTGGCCCGCCATAATTTATTTGGACGGGCCGGTTATCTGGAGTGTATAATTCCGCCGTGCATTCCAAGCATATCCCAACAGTTCCTCAAGAATTATTTTTTCCAAACATTGAACACCTTTCTCTTGATCTTGCGGCTTTCTGCTGTAATTTACTTTCTTTCGAGTCCCCTTAAATATGAATCTAACCGAGTTAAAACTTAAACAAGTTGCTGAACTTATCAATATCGCTGAGTCCCTGGGACTTGAAAACGTCGCAAGAACCCGCAAACAAGATCTGATTTTTGCTATCCTGAAAAAACAGGCGAAAAGTGGCGAGGATATCTATGGCGATGGTGTATTGGAAATTCTTCAGGACGGCTTTGGTTTTCTTAGAACTCCTGGTTGTTCGTATTTGGCAGGACCCGATGACATTTATGTTTCGCCCAGCCAGATTAAGCGATTTGGCCTTAGAACAGGCGATACCGTCAGCGGAAAAATAAGACCGCCAAAAGATACTGAGCGCTATTTTGCGATGCTCAAAGTTCAACAAATTAACTTTGAAGCGCCTGAAAATACCAAAAACAAAATTCTATTTACCAACCTGACGCCGTTATTTCCCAATAAAAGATTCAGGCTTGAACGAGGCAATGGAACCAGCGAGGATCTCACTGGACGGATTATCGATCTGATTGCTCCTATCGGTAAAGGCCAGCGTGGCTTGATCGTATCACCGCCAAAAGCCGGTAAAACCATGATCATGCAAAATCTTGCCCATTCTATTGTCGAGCAAAATCCTGAATGTTATCTGATTGTCTTGCTGATCGACGAGCGTCCTGAAGAAGTCACGGAAATGGAGCGTTGCGTACGTGGAGAAGTTATTTCCAGTACCTTCGATGAACCGGCAACACGGCATGTTCAAGTGGCTGATATGGTCATCGAAAAAGCACGCCGGTTGGTAGAGCACAAACACGATGTAGTTATATTGTTAGACTCGATCACCCGTCTGGCCAGAGCGTTTAACACCGTGGCACCCTCTTCCGGCAAAGTATTGACCGGTGGTGTTGATGCTAATGCCCTGGAGAAGCCAAAACGCTTCTTTGGTGCGGCCCGTAATATTGAAGAAGGCGGCAGTTTGACCATTATTGCTACCGCATTGGTTGAAACCGGTTCAAGAATGGATGATGTCATTTACGAAGAATTCAAGGGAACCGGTAATATGGAATTACATCTGGATAGGAAATTAGCCGAAAAGCGCAGTTATCCTGCAATCAATATCAATCGTTCCGGTACCCGCCGCGAGGAATATCTGGTTGATCCGGAAGAATTACAAAAAACCTGGATATTACGAAAGATTCTCCAGCCTATGGATGAAATGGCGGCGTCTGAATTTTTGTTGGGTAAGTTAAAAGACTTTAAGACTAACGCTGAGTTTTTTGAATCGATGAAACGGTAAAAAAGAGGATCTTAAGTTATCCGGTCAAATAGACTGATTAAAAGAATCCTTTCTTCGTTTAATACTATCAACCGTTTATCATCTTCCCGGATTTCGCCATGCTTGATCCGGGTAAGTCAGTGTTAAATTTATTGTGGCGGTGGAACGTAACCTTCCGGCATTACCGTTTCGCTGCTGGAAAGAAATTTTGCTCGTTCTTCTTCTAGAAACTTCTTGGCTTTGGGGTCGAAACTGGTCAAGCGGTGTTCATTAAGCAACATGGTCTGCACGCTTAGCCATTCCTGCCACACCTGTTTGGAAATATTCTCATAAATATATTGGCCTTTAGGTCCAGGGAATGGCGGCGTATCAAGACCTTCCGCTTCTATACCCAATTTTGCACATTTAACCATACGGGTCATGCTGTATCCTCGTGAGTTGATTCCAATAGCCGCTGTATGGGTGCGGCCAGTCCAAGTAATTTGATTTGCGGGTTTTTATACCAGACTAACCGATTAGCTTCCATCACAAAATGTTTGTGGTTATCGGTGGTAATTCTCAGTGGAATATAATTCAAATGGAAGTGGGAAAAAGTATGCCTTTGTTCGGGCAGGCACATGCTTTTTATTATCGGAATTTGTTGGCTCAAGCACCACTCATGTGCTGCAGTTACAGACACAAATTCCGGAAAACTCCATAATCCCCCCCAGATTCCCGATAAAGGGCGTTGCTCCAGCAATGTGTGTCCGGCACCATCCGTCAAATACAGAAAATAGAGGTATTTAACCGGCAGTTTTTTTGCAGGTTTCGGAGCAGGAAGCAAAGCTATGGTTCCATTAATCCGGGCAGAACAATCGGTTTTCAAGGGGCATCGCACGCAGTCAGGTTTACTGCGGGTACAAACGGTAGCTCCCAAATCCATAATGGCTTGCGTGTAATCGGCAACCCGTTCCTTAGGTGTATAGTAAGCGCTCACCGTCCATAAGTGTTTGGCGGTTACTGACGCACCCGGCCATCCTGAAACGCCCTCAAACCTAGCCAGAACCCGTTTGACATTGCCATCCAGAATGGGGTGGCTGTTTTGAAAGGCAATGCTTAAGATCGCTCCTGCTGTGGATTGCCCTATCCCGGGAAGTTGGATGAGTGAATCAAAATCATCCGGGAAACGACCTGAAGCCTGAATGATCCGGGCACTTTGATGGAGGTTTCTGGCTCTGGCGTAATACCCCAATCCGGACCACATTTGCAAGACACTGTCGAGTGAAGCGGAAGCGAGATCATCTACTTCGGGAAAACGTTCAACAAACTTTAAAAAGTAGGGAATAACCGTGCTGACTTGCGTTTGTTGCAGCATGGTTTCCGACAGCCAGACCCGATACGCTGTGACAGGCTGTTGCCAGGGGAGATCCTTACGACCGTTCAGATCAAACCAGTCCAATAGTTGTGTTTGAAAAACACTCGCTTCTACACGCATCATTATTTTTAAATGGAATCAAAAAAACCGTTTGAGCAAATCACTGGCACCAGGACCGAACTTTTTATCTAATTTTTTTAGTAACTTATCTTTTTTCTTTTCAATTTTGTCTTTATTTTGTTCAATGAGAAATTGCGCAACATCAACAGTGATGACGGGTTGATTCACTGTCCCGGTAATGAAAACAGTAATGAGTGGATTTTCGCCCGATTGAGAGGGTTTATCCTGAGACACATTCTTTAGCAACATGGCATTGATTTTATAATCCACTTGTTCAGAGTTTAAATCGATAGTGCCTGCACCTTGTGCTTTGAGTTTTGAAGATTTGGCGCTCAGATCGTGATTGCTGATCACACCGTTTGCAATCTGCCCTGAGCCGCTGATTTCAGAAAAAAGGGTTTGATCCTTGGGGTGATCGGTTCTAACCGGTGAACCTTTGATCGCTGTTTTAGCATTATCGATGACTTCTTGCAGATTAAAGCCTTTGACCACGCTGTCTTTCACCAAAAAATCAAACTGGCCTGTTAACGTCGAAAGCAGCAACGATTTTTCCAAGCTCTGGCTTTGGAGTTGGGTCGAAAGATTTAACTTGCCGCTAAGTTTCGCTTGGCCTTTTAGATCGGTCAGCAAGGGTTCAAGCTGAAGATTGACAATGCTCTCTTGAATAGACATTTTCGGGGTACTGGCAGACTTTCCGTTAAAGTCCATAGAGCCCTGATAAGCGCCTTGATAGAGACCGGAAATCATTTGCTTGGTTTTAACATGCCCTTGACTGGCTGACAGATTCAAACTTAATCCGGTTAACGTGAGTTTTTGAATGGTCAGTGAGTCAACAGTCAAACTGCCTTCCGCATTGATTTTTTTCAATGTTTCAGCGGGCAAGGCTGACATTGCCACTGCTAAAGCGGCCGCGGGACTGACCAGTGTTGTTTTTGACTGTTCTTTGGAGTCTTTAGCGGGTAGATAGTTGTCAGCATTTAATCGGTCAATGTTGAGATTAAAATGAGTAACCGGGGTTGAAGAAATACTATCGATATGAGCACTGCCTTGAAGCATGCTATCATCCAGCTGGACTTTGAAGGGTTCTATTAACAAACTATCCGGCGTAGTTTTAAGTGAGAATTCGGCAGAGGCCTTCGTCAATGCGTTGTTATTTTGCATAACGGGTAAGACGATGCCCCAGCGGGTCAATAATTTCGCGAGGTTGAAGGGATGTATTTGAAAGCGCCCTATGGTTTGAGGTGCCGCTATCAGGTCACTGATGACCAGATCGCCAGATAAGCTTAATTCGTCCGCTTGAAGATTAGAGTCGTTAATCGCCAACCGGTTTTCATTCAGGTCCAATGCAATGTTTGCTGACAGATCCATTGATAATTCGCCATCCGGTATTGAAGGACTTTTAATCTGGGTCTGTAGTGAAGCCTTCTCTAAAATGAAGACTTGAAAGTCAGGTTTTATGAGCAGATTGGCCGATAAGTTTGTTGAGTCGGTCAATTGAGCGGCGGGGTTAGAAAATTTGAATGAGAGCTTTACCGGAACCGGTTCATCGATGTTTAATGCCTCGGTATCCAGTGTCAAATCAGTCATAGTCCAATGAGCATCTTTTGTCTGATCCACCCAGGTAACCTGGCTGTGCGAAAGGGTAAGACCGGCGATAGCCAATGCGCCGATTGTCGGCACTGTATCTGCTGAAGAGTTTTCCCTCGGTGTTACAGGTTTCGATTCGGGCAAAGACGGGTCCGTTTTGATAGCCGTGTTGGTACGCTGCCAGTTACCCAGGCCTTCAGTATTTTTCTCAAGATTCAGATGTAGACCCTCAACGGTAATACGATCGATTTCAACCGATCTTGACAGTAATGGGAGCAGTTTAACTCTGATATTGAGCCGGTTAAGTTGTGCCAGGGCTTCGTTGCTAAAACCCGGTGCATTGCTCACACTGATTTTTTCAGCGGTAATACCCAGCCAGGGAAAAAAAGAGAGTGCAACCGGTCCCTTGATGCTAACGTCTCTACCCAGTTGTTCCTGCGCCACTTTTTCAATGTGCGGCTTCATTTGCTCCGTGTCGAAGGTTAGAGCAAACAGTGCGATTCCTAACGTTAGCAGCAAAACTAATCCAGCGAAGAAGATCCCTGCAATTTTTAAATAGTTTCCCATGACTTCCTCATGAATAAAGATGTGACAACCGGGTCATATCGATTATTATTGAAAAGGCATTTTAATGCTTAACAGTTGCAAGAGGATAAGACAAATTGCATGCCTATTAAAATGCTCATAAATAATAATTAATACGGGGGAGCTTATGTTATTTGCAAAAATTGCCGGAATATTGATCATGGTGTGGTTTTATCAAACGGCCAAAAAACAACAGGAAAATGGATTGAAATGGGCAATAACCGGTTTGGTGGGTTATTGGCTGGTATGGTGGATCGTCACCTTATCGATAGCCAATCCTTTGCTGGAAACGTTTGAAAGAAGCTCGGCGCTGATTCAGATGTCGATCGGAATAATTCCGGCAATAGCGGCTATTGTCGTTGCGCTATTTATCAGAAAGAAATTTCTGGTAGATGCTTTTGAATCAAAAAATCAGTAAAAGATATTTTTTAGGTGCGTAGCAGATTAACAATCAGCGGTTTAGCCTGGTATAAAGACCAACACGGCTTGGAATTCGTGTGCCGCTTCGAATTCACAGCCTTGAGGTTAGTTTGAGTGGGCCAATGGCAATAACCACGGGCCCACACTTGAAACTACTTATAAATCGTTTTTATCTGCTCACCCCACCCCATCTATGAGGTGTGTAGGTGCTTTATTTCAAAGGGCGCTTAAATTCGTCCCTGTAGCTCTCTACAACATACCTGTTTCAGAAATATTAATCGATCGCTAACACCCTCTGCACCAAGCGGGCGAATAGCTATCAATTTTTTACAGTTTATCTGCGTTTTTATCTAAATAATCAGCAACACCGTCCGGACTTGCTGTCATGCCGGCATCGCCTTTATTCCAGCCTGCTGGGCACACTTCCCCATGTTCTTCAACAAATTGCAGCGCATCAACCATGCGAATCATTTCATCCATGTTTCTGCCCAGCGGCAGGTCATTGACAACCTGGTGACGAACGAGGCCGGCGCGATCAATCAGGAAACTGCCGCGGTAGGCCACACCCATAGGTGATTCTACATCGTAGTCTTTACAGATTGAGTGAGAAATATCGGCTGCCAAGGTATAGCGTACCGAACCGATACCACCTTTATTGACAGGTGTATTACGCCATGCATTGTGAGTAAAGTGAGAATCGATAGAAACCCCGATTACTTCAACACCGCGGCTTTTAAAGTCATCAATGCGGTGATCCATTGCGATTAATTCGCTTGGACAGACGAAAGTAAAATCCAGTGGGTAGAAAAATAGTACTGCATATTTGCCTTTCGTGGCTTCAGAAAAATTGAAAGCATCCACAATTTGACCATCACCCAGTACCGCTGGGACTGTGAAATCAGGTGCTTGCTTACCAACTAATACGCTCATCGTTTGTCTCCATTACTTAGTTAAAACAAAGGGTTGTAAATCAGTCAGGACCACATCAGTTTGTGGAATGGCGGTATTCTACACTAAATCACTAGGAAATTGTTAATCAATCTAAATTTTTGGCTTGATTTTATCTCAGGTTTCAGGATAATTTGTAAGTAAGGGCTTACACGTATATGGTAAATTCTGGATAGATTCAAGCAAAAAGCTTACGCCTAAGCGGCCTAAGGTAGCTGTTATTGACTGGGTAATATGAACTTGTCAGCTAATTGCGGCCCATGAGCTTTACTGCATTGTGTACGAAAGCCTTTTTCAATGTTGCTTTGGTTAAAATAGTCAATAGGTTCTTCAGCTATGGAAAAACACAAACAGATTACCGAGCCCGATGTATTCGGCTTTCAAGTGCGAATCGTAAGGCGAGGCAAAGAAACCAGCCGTTATTTCTCTCATAAACTGTGGGGTAACAAAAATAAATCGCTAAAAGCAGCAATCACATGGCGAGATCAGATGCTGGTGGTTCTGAAAGGAAGTAAAACGCGCTTTCTCAAGCCCCCCAAAAATAAAACGACAACAGGATTGACTGGGGTATCAAGAACCATCAAATACGATCATCGCAAAGATAAAAGTTATCTGTGCTATACGGTTTTTTGGGTTAAAAACGGCAAATCCAGAAATAAAACATTCCAAGTGGGTAACGTAGATAAAATCACTTCCGATGAAGAGTTGCACGCATTCAGAACCGCGCGCCTGTTTCGCAGTTGTTATGAATTTGCCATCGACAATGATTTGGAATTCGATGACAGCAAATTTAATGGTTGGAAGAAGAAACGGATCTATGACGATGCCCATTTAAGAGTCATCGGCGCGTAGAACTTTTTAATCATGAAACCGCAGTTCAGCCCATAAAATAAGAAAAGTCACTAAATAACAGAATGCTGTTGCAAGCATTCCCTCTTGGGTTGATGCTATGCAATGAGTTTTTTGTTAAATAATTTAGTGTTTTTTGTGAATAAATTGATGATGTCAAGTTAATGGGTTGTCCGGAATTCAGCATAAAGTTTTATCCGATCCGGTCCAGTCCAGATAACTGCAGATTAAGAGGATTGATTACTTTTCAGGTAATTTAACCATTTGTTTGCCGCATCGGAACTGTTCGCGTTTTGTCTGGCCTGTTCAAAAGCTTGTCGCGCCTTGCTGTGTTGTTTGCTCTCGTAATAACTGGTTCCCAGCAAAAGATAAGCTTGGCCCGGTTGATTTAAGCCTCCTTTTGCCAAGGCTTTTTGAAACGCATTAATCGCAGCATCCCATTTTCGCTGTTCAAAATAGATGCGTCCGACTTTAAGATAAAGGTCGCCCTTGCCATTTAAATTAGAGGCTAATTCGAAAGCCTCTAACGCTTTCTCATACTCGCGCGCCTGCATCCAGGTGTTAGCCAATAATTCCAAGTGTTTTGAATCATTTGTGACACGATTATTTTTGATTTCTCTGGCAAGAATTTGCCCTGCTTTATACGGTGAACCTACAAAAATATAAAGGTTGACCAGATCAAGAATATCCTTTTCAGAATTCAATAGCCCTTTTTTGTAAGCGAGATGTTTAACTGTAACAGCTTTGGTTGGGTCTTTACCGAGATGGTAAACCGATGCCAGTTGTTGCCAGTATTCTTTGTTGTCGGGGTAGATGGACAGCAATTTCCTCAACACCTCAGCCGCCGCTTCATAATCCTTTAGCTCGTAACTTAAAGCGAGCTGTAATTGATACCAGTTCTGATCCGGTTTATTACTGGTCTGAATGGCAAGTTTAATGTGTCTGAGTGCTTCGTTATATTGTTTTAACTGGGAATAGGCGTTGGCCAGCATCACATGGGTTTCACTGTCCAGTTTGGGATTTTTCGCAAGCCAGGGTTTGAGGGTGTCGATGGCTTTGGCGTATTGACCGGCTCCAATAAAAAGCTGACCTAGATTAAACAAGGCCGCTTGCCGCTGATTTTCCGGTAGTACGTTTAAGTTAACTGCTTTCGATAGTATCTCGGCACCTTGAGCATATTGGCCCTGCAAGGCGTAAACAGACGCCAGACTTTTTAAGACTACAGCCTCTTCATAGCTTCCTTTTTTAACTTCGGTAAGCAATGACTGAAGAGTCTGCTGAGCATTATTGTAAGTCTTGCTTTTAATCGATTGTTCAACAAGCTGAAGTTTCTTGAAAACTTCCGGAGAAACTTCGGTGGATTTATCCGGGTTGCTCAGCGCGGGGACGGAGGCCAGAAAAAGGCCGCTAAATAACAAACGGAGAAGACATTTTTTGATCATTTGGATAACTTGAATTGGAGTATTTGTAACGCGCGTTGTTCCACCGCTTTGCCTTCAACGATTTTGGCTTTGAACTTCCATTTTTTAATAGCATCCAGTGCCGCACGATCAAACATAGCAGCAGGTTTGGATTCGACGACCACCGCATCTGTCACCGTACCGGTGGTAGTGATGGTAAACTCGATTTTAACCCAGCCTTCGACTCGTCTGCTTGCAGCGCGTTGCGGGTAAGTAGGAGGAATTCTAACCAAAGGAATGACATCCGTGCTGACGGTTCCGGTGCCTTCAGGAACACCTTCTGCTGTTTTTGGGCCAGCCGCAGCAGCAGTAGCAGAAACAGCGGAGGGCGATGCGGTTTCTGCCGCTACCGTCAATCCAGCAACAACGGATTGGTTGAACTGGGCGGTATCAATCGGGATATCCAGTTTAGGTACTGCCAGATTCGGTTGTGTTACTGGCTGCACTTGTGTCTGTTGCATCTGCATTTTAGGTGGAGGCGGCCGTTTTTCGGGAGGTGGCGGCGGTTTTCTGATGGGTTTTCGTTCATGAACATCCGGCTGACGCTCATTTTTTAAGCGAATAAATTCAACCATCTGAAGATTATCAGTTGGTTTTAAACTGCGCGAGTTATCCATAACCATGACTTGCATCAACCAGAACAGGCCAAAGGTGACCAGCAATCCGATCAGTGAGGAGACAATCAGACGCTTCACTTGGATTCCGTTTCCGTTGCAATGGCTGCATTTGTGATACCGGCTAAGCGGATCTGATCCATCACTTGAACCAAATCGCGCGTTTTGGCGTCTTTGTCGGCCGCGATAATTACGGTACCCAAGGGGTTTTCCGCATGCAGTCTGGCAATATTCGCCCTGACTGCGCGAACATCGACGGCGCGTTTGTCGATCCAAATTTCACCATCCGGTTTAATCGAAACGATGATATGGCCCTGTTCCTTTTTTTCAGCGGTTTGTGCGCTTGGCCGGTTGACATCGATACCGGATTCTTTGACAAACGAAGTCGTGACAATAAAAAAAATGAGCATGATAAAAACGATATCGAGCATCGGGGTCATGTCGATATCGGATATTTGATCAGACGTGGATCGACTGGCAGTTCGGCGCATGAAAATCTCGTTATTGATAGTTTAATAAATCGGCCAGGTGATGGGTTTCATCACTGACACGTTCTTCAATGACTTTGTGGAAATAAAGTCCTGCGATGGCAATCAACATACCCGCCATGGTTGGCATGGTTGCCATCGAGATGCCAGAGGCCATTGCTCTTGCATTTCCGGTTCCGGTAACGGCCATGATATCGAACACATGAATCATACCTATAACAGTCCCTAATAAGCCCAGTAACGGACACAAGCCCACCAGCATTTTTATCAGAGGCACACGTTTGCTCATCGACAATTTTGCTTCTGAAATAATCAGGTTACGGATGGCCAAAGAATGGGGCGAATGCTTGTGGGTGCGTTCCTGCCATTGCCTGAACCATTCTTCACGTAATGCCGGATAATCAAATTTAAAATAGTACAGCCGTTCGGCGATGGCACACCATAAAACAATCGAAACAAACAGAATGACTTTTAATACAGTGCCGCCGCTCTCCAGGAACGTTTCTATCGATTCGAAAGCCGTGAACAAGGCATCCATTTCTACTTGCCTGCTCTGCGGCTGATGATTCCGGCACTTTGTTCATCCAGAATCTGGATCAACGAACGGCTGCGGTAAGCCATCAAACTGTGCAGGAATAACAAAGGCACAGCCACACACAAGCCGATCATGGTTGTAACCAAAGCTTCCGATATGCCGCTGGCCATCAGTTTCGGGTCGCCTGTGCCGAACAGACTGATGGACTGGAAGGTGGAAATCATGCCGGTTACGGTGCCCAATAAGCCCAGTAACGGAGCCACCGCCGCGAGAAGTTTGATCGTTGATAAACCTTTTTCCAAAATCGGAACTTCACGGGTAATGGCTTCATCAATGATTAATTGAAGCGTATCAACGTCAACCGCATGATTCAGTTCGGCTGCAGCAATAATCCGGCCCAGCGGATTTTCTTCCGAAATGGTTTTATCGTTAACTTGCGCGTTGACGGCAATATCAGTTTTGGAAAGAAAAAACAGCCTAAATAGCGCATAAATCAAACCGAAAAGACCCAAAATAATGGTCACATAGCCGATAACTCCTCCTTGATCAATACGCTCAAACATATTCGGTGTTTGGATGAGCAAACTCAAGATGACGCCGCGTGTCGGATCAATGCCAATATCGGCGATTTCGCCGTTTTTGGCATCAGCAAAATCCTCTGCCAGATTCGTATATTCGCCATCGGGTTGGCGAGCCAGTTCAGCCAGTTTGCCGGTTTCCGGAAGATAGCGTAAATACTGGCCATCAGTGACGGCATTAAAACTGCCGATACGCACCACTTGCGCTTCTCGCGGTTCTCCGGAACCGGTCAGAACGGTTTTGTTGAATCTGGCGATTTTTCCGGACTCGGTCATTTCCTGTTGCAGAAAAAACCATAATGATTCCAGCTGCTCCAAGCTTGGCAGTGCCTTGCTGCTGGCCATCTCCGCCAATTTTTCTGTTCGCCCTGGAAATTGCGCTGAGATCAACGAGTTTTCAAAATCGGCTTTAAGATCGCCGGCGGCCTGTTTGGCAACGCCCGATAATTCCTTCAATATACCGCTGCGATTGTCCAGTTCGGTTTGCAACTGATTCAAAGCTTGTTCATTGGCTTCCAGCTGTTGTTTAAGCTGGGCGCTTAAGCGTTCTTGAGTGCTCAGGTCAGCGCGAGCGCCAGCCAACAATGATTGTTGTTTGGCTTTCTCAGCTAAAAAGCGGGCTTCGCGCTCCTGGTTGATTTTTCCTTCGATACCTTGATTGCGTTTGACTTCGTTCAGAAGTTGATCCAATGCAACAGGATCTGCTGAAACAGTAGAAACGGAAAAAACAGTCAGCAAACTAATCAGTAATTTATTCATTGTGCTGACTCCGGGGCTGCGACGGGAAGCGTTAACATATCCGGAGCCATCTCTTTACGGGCAATGCGTAATCCGTTGCGAAGCGCCGTTCGATAACTGGAGGGCAGCGTTTCCCACTGCTTTTTTTCTTTATTCCAAAAACCGCCTTCACTGCCGTCTAAACGTTGATAATAAAGAGCAATCCGACCCAGGCGCAAAAAATCCACGGAACTGGTCGTGCCGTTTAAGTCAATATCCGCCCGGTAGGCTTCAATCGTATTGCCGTAATCGTTTTCTACCTGAAAGGCTTCAAGGATACGGCGAAATTTCTCTGCTTCGGTCACATCGGCCCGGTTAACAAGCTGTTTTAACTGGGCCAGCCGTTCTTGACGTTCTTCCGGTAAAAAAGGCAGGTCCAATTGGATAAATTGTTCCAGACTGCCCATCATTTTCAGAATCAATGGCACAATTTCCCTTTCGGTCACCTCGATTTGAGTTAACTGAGTCTCCATCGAGGCTTTTTCGGCCAGCTGAGAATTAAGCAGTTCCTTCAAATGAGCATTATAGGTTTGCAAGGTTTCCGCATGCCGGGTCGCTGAGCGGTATTCCTCCAGCATTCTTTGAGTTTGGTCGCTGGCATCATCGATTGATTTTTGCGAGCTTACAGCCGCTTTGTTGGTTGTCAGATCTATATCAAGCGCTTGGTTTAACGGATCACCAAAAGCCGTTGACGCGGACAAGCTGAAAAGTCCAGCCAGGCCAATTAAGGATCGGCGCAAAAAAAACATAAAATTTCCGGATAAATAATAATGAAAAGGCTGTGCTACTTTATCACAGCGGTAAATGCAAACAAGTGTCATTTGTAAAAGAACAGAGTTAAGGTTTTTTATAACATTTGCGAATAAATCCGTCTGAGTCATTAATGTCTGCAGGGTAACCGCATTCTAAACCTGGGGCATTCATTTTTCCTGGGGCGGTGAGAGTCTCTTCACTATCGTTAGGTTGGGCATGCCTTCGTATCGGTCTGGATGACTTGGCTTTGCGTTTTTGCAACCAACGGATGACACCTGTTATATACAATATCAAAGGAATAATGCCGCTTGCAAAAATGATAATACGACCGGGAAGTCCGGCAATTTCGCCGTTGTGTAATGGGTGTAGCCATTTGATAAAGGTCTCACCGGCACTGTCATTTATAGCATTTCTAATCGCTATGATTTTACCGGTGTATTGATCTATCCAAACAATGGTTTTAGGAAATCGTTTGCTGGGTTCGCCGTCCTGGTAGAGGAATATTTTATAAGTATCTTTGGGCGAATTGGGGGTTTCAATCCAGCGAAGCACTGCTTCCGGGAATTGGGTCCGGGCGATTGTTACGGCCTTGTCCAATGAAATACGCGGTAATTGCGGATTGATTAAAGATTGGGTAGCTGGTGTCTTGTAAAGAGGAGAAAGGGTGTTGACCAGGGGTTTAAATACGTCGGGCAGTTCTAAAATGGCGCCACTTATCAATACGACGAGTAAAAACAAAAGACTATAAATACCATTTGTTTTATGCAGATCAAAAATCAACCTTGCTTGACTGGACCTGGATTTGACACGTAATGCCGATTTTAATTTACCGGGGGCGGGCCACCACAAATAGAGGCCTGAAAGGAGAGGAATCAATAGAACCAGCCCTATGATGCCCATTATCGTCTTTCCTGTTTCGTCCAATAGAAGCGCGTAGTGAAGATCAAAAATCCAGGTCATTACGGTTTCGCCCCAAAAGCGGTTGCTGACGATTTCTGCCGTATACGGATTAATCCATGCGATCAACGGTGCAAAATGGAGATGCTCAGTTTCCTTGGGTTTGTAATAGCGCGCCATGACCAGGGCTTGATCGTGACGCGGCATTTCCAATCGCCAAAATCCATTCCTGTCCGGATGAGAGGTACGTAATGACTGATAAAGCGCCTCATAAGGTTGCGGCGCTTCATTGGTATGCGGTTCGGCTATCTGCAGCTGAGGATTAATTACCTCATCGAGTTCTACATAAAACACCAGTAAACTGCCGGTAATGCCGGCAAGAACAAATATAAAGCCAATGCTTAATCCCAAATACAAATGAAAAGCCAACCAGACAGCTCGCCACTTAATGACTGAGGGTTTGGTTTTGCTCTTTACACAAATTCTTGCCGGCATAAGCAATCTCTATCAAAGATCGTAGTTAACACTGACGGCACCATAAAAGGCCCGGCCGTCACCCGGAGAATGGAGTGTTTCAGAGCCATTATGCCAAACGTATTCCCAGTAGGTATCAGTCAGATTTTTTATCTGAAATTGCAATTCAATTTCTTTGCTTACCTGATAGCCCAAGTCTAAATTCAGTAAAGCATATTCACCGAATTGTGAGGCATTATTCGCTTCATCAGGAAAATAATTACCCTGCCCTGTAGTCCATAACGATGACTTTAGGGCGGGTGTTATTTGATAATCAATGCCACCGGAAAATAGATAATTTGGGGTGTGGTCGATCTTATTATCTTTAAACTGCGGGGTCGCCGGTGGTGGGGTAACAACGATAGCTTCTTGCAATGAGAAAGTGGCCCAGACACTGACGGGTTCAACAGGGCTAATTTTTACCTGAACATCAACCCCCTGTCTGTCGGTTGCGCCAATGTTGGTTGCATCATTATTAGGGCTGTTTAAGTCGCGTCGCCACTCATTCGTGGCAGATTGTTGCCAATAAGCGATGCGTCCTTCTGCCCAATCAGCCGGTTGAAGTTTTATGCCCACTTCCCATCCCTCGTTGATGGAGGGTTCGAGGTCGACGGCGGTCGGTGTGGTTTTATAACTTGCAGAACCTACAGCGACTTGAAACGTGCGCCCCCAATTACCGTAGAGACTGTAACCATCAAAAGGGGTCAAAACGACTCCGGCTTTGGGTTGCCAAATGGTGCCGTAGTTATTGATGTCAGCAGTGCTGCCGTTGCGTAAGTTCTCAAAGCTGCCGTCAACCTGGTCAACGCGGAAACCCGGTGTAAATTTAAGCCATTCAAACGGTTTAATAACGGTTTGAACGTAACCCCCGTAAACCAGAAAATCAAACTCTTGATCTCGGGTTTGCGCAGTTCTGGATCTGTTTTGAGTCAAGTAGCGCGCCGTCTTATTTTCCTGTTGTTGGAAATCAAAGCCGGTTTCAACCGAAAAGTCGTTTAACCAGGCTACTTCGGGGGCATAAGTCAATGAAGTGATGGCACCGTATTGAACTTCATCGAATAAGCGTTCCTGCTGGCTGACATTGGCACTGAAACGGACAAAACGTTTATCTTCAATGGTATTGGCATAGCTTTTTAAAGCCCAGAATAAGTCATCGGTTAAATTGACATCCAGGTGGCCACTGACTTGCCCCATTTGCCTATCGCCACCATCGGTTGAATTGTGGGGTCTTGATTGGGTTGGATCATTTCTGGATTCTTGAAAGGTCAAGTAGCCGGGTTCTTCAGCTTCGGCATTACTCCACCGTGTGATAAGCCCGACTTTAAATTTCTCACTTTCAGGGGTGTAAAACCACTTGCCGGAAAAGCCTGTTTTTTCCGAAGAGGCATGGTCTCTGTAGCCGTTAGTGGCTCGATAGTTAATCGAATAATTTTGCGACAACCCCCCGCTTTCATAACCGGCACTGGTTTGTATGTCATGGGTATCAAAACTGCCGTAACTGACCCGGCCTTTCACATAGTCGCCGCCTTGATAAGTAAAGATATTGGCATTTCCGGCAATGGCGTGAAGTCCATAGCGTGGATCGTTGGTTCCTCGGACGACTTCCAGCGATTCGATGTCTAATGGAAAAATAGCATCTATGAACGGCATATTTCCGTCATTGGTATTGCTGGGAATGCCATCAATCAAAAGTTTAACGCCATTGATATTGCCTTCGCCGTTGAAGCCCCGGAAAGAAAATTTTCCGGTAGTCGTGCCTTGGTTAAATTGAGTGATCTGAATGCCCGGCATGCGATGGAACAAATCAAATGCGGTCAACACATTTTGGTTTTCAATTTTGTCAGCATTCATGATGTCGACGGAGCTTAAAATATCGCGGCTCTGAAGGTTTTTGGATTGAGCCTCAGAGGAAATGACCATATTTCCCAATTCAAAAACTGAATTGTCTGCGGGTTTAGTCTGACTGATTTCGGTATTTTTAACCGTGGCGGGTTTAAGCGTGACAGTTCCATCAGTGCCCACTTTATACTCGATAGCATTTTCTGCCAGTAAGCGTTTAAGAGCCTCGTCCAGTGAATAAAGTCCTATGACGTTGGCGCTTTGTTTGCCCTCGGTTGTGGGCTCGGCGAACAGCATGGATGATCCGGATTGGAGAGCCAGTTGTTGCAGGGCAGCAGAAAGCGGCTGTGCCGGTATCTCAAAGTGGTATTGCCGATTTTCCGCATGAACTGTGCTAACCAGCGTTGTCAATAAGGCGGCAGAAAGTTGTTTATACGTCAGTGTCATGCGACATTTCTCCTTGAGTTGATGAATAACTAAAGGAATAGACGGATGAGTCTAAAAAAGCCGCCAGCAAATTGTATTCTTTATCTAAAAGTAAGATCCAAGTCTGATTTTCAAGGTTAATTCTACTTTGTAAGATTTCAGGTTACACATGACCGAAGCTCGCCATCCATGGCACTGGATACCCGCTTTCCGGCGGGTATGACGGTCTTTCTTCTAATCTGACAAAGTAGAATCAATCCTCAAACGTCGATGCTAGTGTTTTTATCAGAGTCAATGAGATCCTCTTGATGCCTCTTTTAAAACAATCTCTTTGTTACCGGCGAAATCTATTTTGACCGGCAGAATTTCAGTGATGGCGTTGAGGGCATCATAAAGTTTGGATGTTTTAAACGTTCCGCTGACATGTAAATCGGCTAATGCATTATTTTCCAAGCGAATCGTGGTGTCATGATAACGTCCTATCTCGATCAGCACTTCTTCCAACCTGCGGTTATGAAACACCCATTGGCCTCTTCGCCAGGCGGCAAGATCCTTGGTATCGGTAGCCGATATCGTTAAAATTTCGCCTTTACGGTTGTAAGCCAATTGCTTGCCCGCGCTGAGCAAACGTTTTTCGGCGCCTAAGACTTCTACTTGGCCTTCTTCGACCGCAACGAGCACTTCTTTGGATGTGATGTAAACATTAAAAGCGGTTCCAATATCTCGAATCCGTCCACCTGCGGCTTGAACATCGAATGGCCGTTCAGGATTATGTTCGACCGTAAAAAAAGCCTCACCTTTTATCAGCTCAACGCTACGCTGCCAATAATTGAAACGAATTCGGGCTTCACTGTCAGTATTCAACTCCATCATGGAGCCATCTGGTAAATCAATCGATTGCCGGCTGCCTTTTTCTACCCGATAGGTTCTGGATGTACCCAGCCAGCCATTCGGCATCATCGCGGTAAGCCCCGTGACTAATAAGATTGTCGCTGCAGCGCCAATAAGCCAAAGTGACGGTTTGGTTTTTGGCCGGTAAAGTAAAGCGGCATTTCTTTCCGGAAAAGCTGTAAATTTGAGTGCCTCTAAAGCATTCCAATGAGACTGAAGCTCTTCAAATAGCTGTTGATTTTCTGGGCTCTCGTTCAGCCAGGCATCCAGCTGTTCCTTTTCGCGGCTGCTGAAGTCAGGCGAAAGGCTGCGTAACAACCATTGAGTGGCTGTAGCGCGAGGGGACTGCTGCTCTCGGTTGGGTTTCACAATATCGGTTCAGCTTAGGATTGTTACGAAACATAATCGACTGATTGGGCCATTATCCATAAGGCTCCTAAATTCCTCAAACTTCTTTATATCAATTCGTTACTCATCCTCGCGCTGATATGCTGAAGTGCCAAATTAACATAGCGTTCTGACGTTCTGATTGAAATGCCGAGTCTTTTGGCTATTTCAGGATGCGGATAACCCTCCACTCGATAAAGAATAAAAGCATGCCGTTGCAATTCAGGTAATTCGCCCAGCCATTTTTTAAATAATGAAAGTGACTGTTGTGCCGCATAAAGACGATCAGGTCCGGCATTGCTTGATTCAACTGTAGTCTCCGACAATTGATCCGATTCGTCATAGTGTTTCCTGGAGACCTGTTTTCTATGCTTATCAATGACGATGTTGGTTGCCGTTTGGAACAAAAAGGCACGAGGATTATTAATGCTTTGCGGTTGGGGCAATAGCGATAAACGTAAAAAAGATTCCTGGACTATATCGCAAACATCGTCCTCTCGAGGCCAGCGTAAACTGATAAAGGTGCCCATTTCTTTGGCATAATTAAGAAAAAGAGTATGTAAAAAGCCAGTTTCTGTTGCTTTCATTGGTGCTTGATGTCTTTGGATAAGACGAGTACCTTAGCAAGACTTATTCCAGTAATTTATTTAGGGTTATAACGCGCACGGTTAAATCTGATTCATAACGTTACGTTTTCTTATAGATCGATATAAGCAGTTGATTTAATAATGATTAATTCAAGTAAGGTGAAGGGATATGGCTGTAGCGTGTTGAAAGGGATAGTCGGAATTTTTAGCGGCCTTTTTGAAAAATGAACAAATTAATTAAACTATGTTATGAACCGATTTTATTTCGTGTTAAATCACCGAATAGTTTGAGAAATCGGATTCCCAATGTGATGATAAAAATGGCTCAGCGCAAGCTTTTCAGGAATTCTATGCTTGACGCCATCCTGCGCCATTATTTGTTCAAAACACTTTGCTTGTTGTTCATTGCGGGATTGGGGCCTAAGCCTGGAGTGCTTATCGCCGGTGAATACAACCTTACCATTGATGAAAAAGCCATCAATGTAATAGGCCAAACGCAAAAGGCCTATTTGGCGGATGATTCACTTCCGGCTCCGACTTTGCATTGGCGAGAAGGTGAGTTAGTCACATTCAATGTGACCAACCGGTTAAAGGAAACGACCTCTCTGCATTGGCACGGCATCATTCTTCCTTATGAAATGGACGGAGTGCCTGGCATCAGTTTTTCCGGTATTAAACCCGGCGAAACGTTTACCTACCGGATTCCGGTCAAGCAAAGCGGCACCTACTGGTATCACGGTCACTCGGGCATGCAGGAACAGATGGGCTTGTACGGTGCGTTAATCGTCGATCCTGCAGAAGAGCCGCATCCGGTTGACCGAGATATCGTGATAATTTTGTCAGATTGGCCGCAAGCCGATCCCCACCGGACAATGGCGAGACTGAAAAAGCAGAGTGATTATTACAACTTTCAAAAAAGAACGGTGCCTACTTTCTTTCAGGATATCCAAAATAAAGGGTTGAGCGCAACACTTTCGGATCGCTGGGACTGGGGATGGATGCGCATGGATCCAACCGATCTGGCCGATGTGAACGGCTCAACTTACCGGTTTTTGATTAACGGTCAAACACCTGAAACTAACTGGACCGCTTTATTTAAGCCGGGTGAGAAAATTCGGCTGCGCTTTATCAATGCGTCTGCGATGACCTATTTCGATGTGCGTATTCCGCATCTAAAAATGCGTGTGATCGAAGCCGATGGACAGGCTGTGGTTCCGGTCGATGTTGATGAATTTCGTATTGCTGTGGCCGAAACCTATAATGTTCTGGTTGAACCTCAGTCGGATCAAGCCTATACCGTATTTGCTGAAGCCATGGATAGAAGCGGCTATGCGCGGGCGACACTGACGCCGAATAGGGCTTTGCAAGCGCAAGTCCCCGCGTTACGGCCCATGACGTTGCTCACGCTGGCTGATATGGGCGGCGAGCATGGTGAACACAAAGGGCATAAGGATCATCAACTGCCTGCTGATGCGGATGAGCTTTCAGAAGGACATGGCTCACACCCAGCCGAAACCCCGGCCGCTGAAAAAACCGATGAGCATGCCGGTCATCAAATGGATGCTCATCTTCAGCCTATGAACCACAGCCAGCATCAACAGCCAGAGCCGATTTTATCGACAGATGTCCTGAAGTACGAGCATCTTAAAGCCGTAGCGCCCAACCCTGAAGGGGGAGAGCCTGACCGGGAAATCACGCTGCGTCTGACGGGTAATATGTACCGGTACATCTGGTCATTCGATGACATTGCGTACAAGGATGCGGAACCGATCAAAGTGCGCTTCGGTGAGCGGATCCGGTTTAAATACGTCAACGAAACGATGATGAACCACCCCATTCATATTCATGGACTGTGGCAGTATCTGGTCAACGGACAGGGCAATTTCAAGCCTAAGAAACATGTGATCAACGTCAAGCCCGGCGAAACGGTTGAAGTTGACGTCATTGCCGACGCGGTCGGAGATTGGGCGTTTCACTGTCATTTGCTCTATCACATGGACACGGGCATGTTTCGTAAGTTGACGGTGGAACGGGCGGAGCCCCAGATACCATGACGGTTATGCAGCCAATCACAGTACATGACACCGCCGGAATCTTTATCATTGCGCTGCTGGCCTGGATTCTGGGCATCAGCGCTGCCATGGCCGAGGAAGAAACCGTGTTGATTAACCACTTTAAAGCCGAACGGCTGGAATATGAGAGCAACGGCAAACTGCAATTGTTCAAGTGGGATATTCAGCACAGAGTTGGCAACGATGTGCATAAGTTATGGATAAAATCAGAAGGTGATTATTCGGGAGACCAGGGGATTTTTGGCCGTGCCGATTTACAAGTGCTCTACAGCCGCAATATTTCCACTTTCTGGGACTTTCAAATCGGGGCAAGGCGTGCATTTGAACCCGAGCGAACATTTGATGCAGTAATCGGATTTCAGGGGCTTGCACCTTTTTTTATCGAAGTCGACAGCGCCATGTTCATCAATGAAAAAGGAAATGTGCTGGGTCGATTAAGTCTTTCAAAAGACTTTCTGTTAACTCAGCGTCTGATTCTGCAACCCAGGATGGGTGTCAATATGGCTGCCGATGACGTTAAAAACCGGGGTGTTCAATCCGGTATCACCGAATTTGAAACCGGCGTCCGGTTGCGCTACGAAATTGAGCGGGAGTTTGCGCCCTACCTGGGTTTTGATTACGTTGAAGAGGAGTCGCTGTTAGAACACCAGCATTCACTGCGGTTTGTCTTGGGTTTGAGGGTTTGGTATTGATGAATGCTTGCCTCAGGCGGGGACGACAGTTACCGGCTAACGTTGTTCTGATTTTTCTGCTGTTCTGGCCTGCGTTTGTCATTGCTGTACCGGTTTCGCTGCTTCAAAGTAATCCCGAACAAGCGCTGGGCGAGTCCGCATCGTTCATGAAAGAAACAGGCTGGCCGCTCAGCGTGAGCGAAGCCGTTATTGCCAGGAGGGACGGACAATTTAGGATCAGTGATAGTCCGGTTATCAGTTTTGGTATAGGTACCCAACCGGTATGGATTCATTTCCCGGTGAATAATTCAGGCAACTCGTTAATAACGAGACGGCTTTTGATTGAAAATCCCTGGCTGGATAAGCTCGATGTCTATTTTCTAAGCAGAGAACGTGAGCTTATCAGTTATCACGTTGGCGATAGCCAGCCTTTTTCCGCACGCCCTGTACCAGGACGGTTTTTCATGTTTGATCATGATTTCCAGGCAGGTATAACGGATATTTATTTACGAGTGGAGACTGCCGATCCTATCGTGATTCCTGTTTTTCTCGTCAGTCCCACCGAGGCCGCACAAAGAAATCTGATTCAGGGCTATAGCTATGGACTGGTCTATGGCTATCTGCTGGCTTTATTGGCCTACAACACTTTTCTTTACGCCGGTCTGCGCAATGTCCGTTATCTGAATTACGCCGCCTTCCTGACAATGTTTCTATTGATGAATCTCGCCTATACGGGGCATGGTTTTGCCGAGTTATGGCCGGAACAAGTGGTCTTGCAGCGATGGATCATTCCGGTATTTATGGTGCTTTTTGGCTCAAGCGGCCTGGCATTTGCAGTGAATTTCCTGGAGACACGGTCCGTTTTCCCAAGGGCCTATCACGTTATCAACTGGGTATGTGCAGTCGTCATGGGCCTATTGGCCGTCTTTATTTGGAGCGGCAGCCAGCATTTTGTTGTTTTGTTAGCCTTCTTTTTTATCAATATTTTTTCGGTTGCGATGCTGGCGCTGGGCGTCATGTCGCTCTATTCGGGTTATCAATTGGCCCGCTATTTTTTGCTGGCATCTATCGCGTCTATGATGGGTACTGCCCTGACGTCATTATCTGTTTGGGGTTATATACCGTTCAATGAGTGGACCTTTCGGGCGGTTGAGATCGGAATGATTGCCGATGCGACATTACTTGCCTTGGCGCTGGCGCATCAATTCCGTGCGAATCAAATGAAACGGTTACTGGCGGAACAACTTGCAGACAGTGATCCTTTAACGGGACTGAATAATCGCCGTGCCTTACTGGAAAAATACCAACTCATTTGGAGTACGGCGCTGCGTAACAACAGAAATATATCGTTGATTATTTTTGACCTTGATCATTTCAAATCGATTAACGACCAGTATGGTCATAGCAAAGGTGATGATGTTCTGGTTGAAACAGGAAAGATTCTTGCCAAGTCAGCAAGGCAAGGGGATGTTCTGGCCCGATGGGGCGGAGAAGAGTTTTTACTGTTGCTTCCCGAAACTCATCTTGAGGCTGCAACGGCATTGGCAGAACGCCTGCGCAAAATCATTGCCGGTATTCGCCTGCCAACGGAAGGCGGCGAGTTAAGCTTTACCGCCAGTTTCGGCGTTGTCCAGAGAAGCCAGCACGAAACGCTGGATAGTCTGATTTCGGAAGCCGATGGTTATATGTATAAGGCAAAAAAGCAAGGCCGAAACCGGGTTTGTTCGGGATGAGGAAACTGCGTCATGCGTGTTTTTAAGCCACACTTGAACTCAAATAGGTTGTCTGAAGTCGCGTATTTTTTAAAATAGCGTTATTGTCATGCGGCACACGCTGACTATTTTACTCTTCCTTAATATCCATCTCCGTGGAGGCTTTTATGCAAACGGTCTATTTTGCAACCAATCGAAACCCGAATCATGCTCAAACGCCGACTGATTTTGGCAAGGGTTTTTCTGATACCGGATTAGGGGATCTTCGCTTTGGTCAGGCTGACGTTAAAAAAGGCAAGCTCGATCCGAAATCGATTCAAATACTGCCTGATAATGTCAGTCAGGGATCGGAGGCTTTATTTGACGAATTGCGTCAAACTATGAAGGCCGATTCAGTCGATTCTCTGGTTTTTATTCATGGCTTCAATGTGTCATTTAAAGCGGCAGTCGAATCCGCCGCCAAAATGGGCGAACGATACTTAAAAATTTCCGGCAATACCTATCAACCCAATATCTTTGTATTTTCCTGGCCTTCGGATGGCAAAATAACCCGATATTTTAACGATCGTCATGATGCCGAGGCCTCCGGATATGCCTTTGCCCGTGGATTGATGAAACTCTCCGGCTTTTTACACGGCGCGCCAAAAAAAGAAGCATGCCGGCAAAAAATCAATCTGATCGCGCACAGCATGGGCAATTATGTGCTGCGGCATGCGTTACAACAGGCACAGAAAATCGCCAACGGTGAATCCTTGTCGCGTATCTTCGATAACATCGTACTGACTGCGGCTGATGAAGATAATGACACGTTTGAGTTTGATCACAAATTAGCCCGCTTGCCTGATCTGGCGCAGCGGATAACCGTTTATTTCAACAGCGGTGATTTGGCGCTTAAAACCAGCGATCACACCAAAGGCAATCCCGATCGCTTGGGACACGACGGGCCAAGCAAACCGCATCAGGTACCTGCCAAAGTCGTTCTAGTGGATGTTAGCAGCGTGGTTAAAGGGGTCAGCGAGCATTCTTATCATGTGGATGACGATAAAGTCGCAAAAGATATTGTGGCGGTCCTTCAGGGTGAAAGCTCCGAGAACATTCCATCGAGAATCTACGTGCAGCATGCGAACAAATTCAAGCTTGTCTGAAACAGGTGACCAATACGCTGAATAATTAGTTAATTCGACTGGGCTTGCTCAGACAAAAAAGCCTTTGATTAGTAAAGTAACTATTTGACGTAAACCTGTATAATCGCCCACTTTCAAACTTAGCGGGTTGTTTTGCAGTGCAATTCAATTTATTAAATACCGATGGACGGGCGCGGCGCGGGCGGCTGATTTTCGAAAGAGGTGTCGTTGAAACCCCCATTTTTATGCCGGTCGGCACTTATGGTTCGGTTAAAGCACTGACACCGGAAGAACTGACGGATCTGGGCGCTCAAATTATTCTAGGGAATACCTTTCATCTGATGCTGCGGCCGGGTATAGAGGTGATGAATGCCCACGGCGATCTGCATGATTTCATGCACTGGGAAAAGCCGATTTTGACAGATTCCGGCGGATTTCAAGTGTTCAGTCTGGGTGCGTTGCGAAAAATCACCGAGCAAGGCGTGACTTTCAAGTCGCCCATAGACGGCAGCAAAATTTTTATGGGTCCTGAAGAATCCATGACCGTTCAGCGCCATTTGGGTTCTGATATTGTGATGATTTTCGATGAATGTACGCCCTATCCTGCCACTGTAGATGAGGCCGCTGATTCGATGCGGTTGTCATTGCGCTGGGCGCAGCGCAGTAAAGCCGCTCACGGTGATAACCCGTCCGCCTTGTTCGGCATTGTTCAGGGCGGAATGTATGAGCATTTGCGCCGCGAATCGATAGCAGGTCTGGTTGATATCGGCTTCGATGGTTATGCCATCGGCGGGCTTTCCGTGGGGGAGCCTAAAGATGAAATGATGGCGGCTCTGGATGTTGTCGAACCCATGATGCCCGTCGCGAAACCCCGCTATTTGATGGGCGTGGGAACGCCTGAGGATCTGGTCGAGTCGGTCAGGCGCGGAGTGGATATGTTTGATTGCGTGATGCCGACCCGAAATGCGCGGAACGGTCATTTGTTTACGCGGTCCGGCGTCATCCGGATCAGAAACAGTCAATATCAGTTCGATACCCATCCGCTGGACGAATGCTGCGACTGCTATACCTGTCGGCACTATTCACGGTCGTATCTCAGGCATCTGGATAAATGCGGCGAAATGCTGGGGGCACGGCTCAACACAATTCATAATCTTCATTATTATCTGCAGCTCATGCAGGAATTGCGTGAAGCCATTGAAAATCAATCGCTGGAAGCTTATGTCAAGCTTTTTTATCAACAACGAGGAAAAAGCGTTCCTTCTGTGGCATAATGGCGAAATTTTTTAAATAACAATAACTACGACAGAGGTTAACCATGAGTTTTTTTATTTCTGACGCATTAGCTCAGGCTGCACCGGCATCTCAGCAGCCCGGTTTGGAAGGATTGATATTTCCGTTAGGCGTTCTGGTATTTTTTTACTTTTTGTTTCTGCGTCCGCAGTCCAAGCGCACTAAAGAACATAAAGAGATGATCGCGTCGCTGAGCAAAGGTATTGAAGTGGTCACCAATGGCGGAATTTTAGGCAAAGTCGTCGATATGGATGACAATTTTGTCAAACTGGAAGTCGGTGACGATACGTTTATCCAAGTTCAGCGCCATGCTATTGCTAATTTGATGCCCAAAGGCACTTACAAAGCTGTCGCAAAAAAACCTAAAATCTGAGCTCAAACCTGTTTTAGCGCGTGATTGAAGGCGGGTTTATGCCTCATTAGTTCGCGGTTTACGTTGGAATAATAAAATGCAAAATCATTTCCCATTATGGAAAAACGGGCTGATCCTGATCATACTCGTCGTTGCTTCAATCTACGCCTTGCCCAATTTATACGGTGACGATCCTTCGGTTCAAGTCTCGTCCAGTTCGACGCCATTGGCGGAGGCTCAAGTCAAGCAGATTGAAGACCATGTGAAGCAAGCGGGTTTAAGCAGTAAATCCGTCGAATATACAAATGGTCAGGCTCTGTTGCGGTTTGAAAATACCAATGACCAGTTAAAAGCAGCTGATATCTTGCGCGATAAAATGGGCAACGATGCAACGGTTGCACTCAATTTAGCGCCGGCTACGCCTGCCTGGCTAAATGCATTCGGTGCCAAACCCATGTATCTGGGGTTGGATTTACGAGGCGGCGTTCATTTTTTGCTTGAAGTGGATATGGAAGCTGCCATCAAACAGGCGCAGGAGCGCTATACCGATGATGTGCGTACGGCATTAAGAACCGCTAAAGTGCATTATGTGTCTGTCGGCAGAGATAAAGACAGGATCAAGGTTCAGCTTAAGTCGGCCGAAGAAGTGGAGGCCGCTACTCAGGCCATTAACAAAGACCTTTCCAGCTTGAAGTTTGAATCGGTAGAAAACTTAAATGAACTGATTTTAAGCATCCCTGAAGTTGAACAAAGGGAAATTAAAAAGTTTGCGTTGACTCAAAACATCACCACTTTACGTAATAGGGTTAATGAGCTGGGTGTTGCCGAACCGGTTATTCAACAACAGGGTGATAACCGTATTGTTGTGCAATTGCCGGGTGTTCAAGATACCGCGCGTGCCAAAGATATCTTAGGCACTACGGCAACGCTGGAATACCGGCTGGTTGATGTCGAGCACGATGTTCAAAAGGCGGTTCAGGGGCGCATACCTATCGGCAGTCGTTTATATTATGAGAAAAATGGCAATCCCATCTTGCTGGATAGCCGGGTCATCGTGACCGGAGACCAGATTGTCGACGCTTCGTCAGGTCTTGATCAAAACAATTCTCCGGCTGTTTTCATTACACTCAATGGTGTGGGCGCCAAGAAAATGGGCAAAGTGACTCAAGAGAGTATCGGCAAGCCCATGGCCGTTGTATTTATTGAATACAAAATCAAAACCAAGGAAGTTAACGGCGAAAAAATGCGTACCAAAGAAAAAGTCGAAAAGGTGATCAGTGTAGCCACCATTCGGGATGCGTTCAGTAAACGGTTCCAGACCACCGGACTCGATAATCCGCAGGAAGCCAGAAACCTGGCCTTGTTGTTACGCGCTGGCGCTCTTGCAGCACCGGTCGATATCATTGAAGAGCGGACCATAGGCCCAAGCCTGGGTCAGGATAATATCGATCAAGGTATGAATTCCGTTATCGTCGGCTTTGTGGTCGTGATGATCTTTATGGTGTTTTACTACAAGATATTCGGTTTGGTTGCCAACTTTGCACTGACGTTCAATCTGGTATTGATTATTTCCCTGCTCTCGCTGTTACAGGCTACGCTGACCTTGCCGGGTATTGCCGGTATCGTGTTGACGATAGGTATGGCGGTGGATGCCAACGTACTGATCAATGAGCGGATTCGAGAGGAAATCAATAATGGCAACACGCCTCAAGCCAGTATTTTCGCAGGATACGAAAAAGCGTTCGGCACCATTTTTGATTCAAACATTACCACGTTACTGGTCGCGTTAATTTTATTCGGATTTGGTACCGGGCCGGTTAAGGGGTTTGCCGTCACGCTGTCTATCGGCATTTTATCGTCCATGTTTACCGCCATCATGGGATCGCGCATGCTCATCAACTGGATATACGGTAATCGTCGCGTTGAAAAATTGTCCATTTAGGCTGGGAACGAGGAAAAATTCATGATAATAAAAGATATCGATTTTTTAGGAAAGCGTACGCTGGCTTTTGCTGTCTCAGGTCTGTTAGTGCTTATTTCAATCATTTCGCTGGCAACTCAAGGGTTGCAAATGGGTATTGATTTTACAGGTGGTACGCTCATTGAGGTCGGCTACAAAGAATCTGCCGATCTGTCCGTCATTAGAAATGCGTTAGCAGAAGGTGGTTTCAGTGATGCTTTGGTGCAACATTTCGGTAGTGCTAAAGATGTATTGATCCGTTTAAAACCGCAGGAAGGCATCAGCAGTTCGGAGCTTAGCAATAAGGTTTTAGAGGTTATGAATAAAAAAACCTCAGAGCGGGCAGAATTGCGCCGGGTTGAATTTGTCGGTCCGCAAGTCGGCGACGAATTAGCTGAAGATGGCGGCCTTGCGCTGCTTTACGCCATGTTCGGTATTCTGATTTATGTGGCCTGGCGATTTGAGTATAAGTTTTCTGTGGGCGCGGTTGTGGCATTGATTCATGATGTCATCATCACCATGGGTTTCTTTTCATTACTGGGCCTGGAATTTGATTTGACGGTGCTTGCAGCAGTTTTGGCCGTGGTCGGTTATTCGATCAACGATACAATTGTGGTATTTGATCGGGTTCGAGACAATTTCAAAATGCTTAGAAAGGAAGAATCGTTAACCATAATGAACGTTTCGATCAATGAGACATTAAGCAGAACCTTGATGACTTCCTTCACGACCATTATTGTCGTCGTCGCATTGGCCGTTTTGGGCGGTCAAACCATACATAATTTTGCGCTTGCCCTGTTGGTGGGGATTTCGGTCGGAACTTATTCGTCCATATTCATAGCCAGTGCGATTGTTTTATCGATGGGTGTGACCCAGGAAGATTTGATGGAGCCGGTTAAAGAGGGCGTTGATATCGATAACATGCCTTAATAATTAACCGATCGAGGCATCTATCATAAATCGTGCATGAGCAGATTAATTCTTGCGGAACCTTCTGCTCATATATAATCGAAAACTTAACTACAAACATTTAACACTATAATTTAAACGGGAGTTTATACAGAATGGCAGTCGAGCGTACTTTTTCAATCATTAAGCCTGATGCAGTAGCAAAAAATGTAATTGGTGAAATAGTCAGCCGTTTTGAAAAAAACGGCTTGAGAATCGTCGGTTCAAAGATGTTGCATTTAACGCGTGAGCAGGCCGAAGGCTTTTATGCCGTTCACAAAGAGCGTCCATTTTTTAACGATCTGGTTTCATTTATGATTTCAGGTCCGGTTGTGGTTCAAGTATTGGAAGGCGAAAACGCGGTTCTTAAAAACCGTGATCTGATGGGCGCAACCAACCCTAAAGATGCCGCTCCTGGCACTATTCGCGCTGATTTTGCGGGCAGTATCGATGAAAATGCGGTTCACGGTTCGGATGCGCCTGAAACTGCCAAAGAAGAAATTGCTTTCTTTTTCTCTGCTGATGAACTCTGTAATCGCACCCGATAAGCCTAAAAGCGTCAATCTGCTCGATTTTGACAGGAAGAGCCTTGAGGCTTTTTTTGTCGAAATCGGCGAAAAAGCCTTCCGGGCCACACAGTTGATGAAATGGATTTATCAGGAAGGCGTTGATGATTTTGATGAAATGACCAATTTCAGCAAGTCATTACGCACATATCTGAAAGAAAATTGCACGCTGTCTCCCCCTGAGGTTGTTGTCGAACAAGTTGCGACTGACGGTACCTGTAAATGGGTGCTGCAGACCGCTTGCGGCAACCGCATTGAAACGGTGTTTATTCCCGAGGAAAGCCGCGGTACTTTATGTGTATCCTCGCAAATTGGCTGCGCATTGGCCTGCACGTTTTGCTCAACGGCACAACAGGGTTTTAACCGAAATCTGAGCACCTCGGAAATTGTCGGGCAATTGTATTTTGCGCAAAAACGCTTGGGACTTGAGAACAGAATTACCAATGTGGTGATGATGGGCATGGGCGAACCCTTGCTCAACTTCGACAATGTCGTTCGCGCCATGCGTTTGATGATGGATGATTTTGCCTATGGCTTGTCCAAGCGGCGGGTAACGATCAGTACTTCGGGAATCGTGCCTGCGATGTATCGTCTGACGCAGGAATGCGATGTCAGTGTGGCTGTTTCTCTTCACGCGGTGAACGATCAATTAAGGGATGAGTTGGTACCGATCAATAAAAAGTACCCACTCAAAGAACTGTTGGAAGCATGCCGCGATAATGTCAAATTGGCGCCGCGGCGGCGGATTACATTCGAATATGTGATGCTGGCAGGGATTAACGATTCGGTTGAAGATGCACGGGCGATGATCAAGTTACTCAAGACCGTGCCATCCAAGATTAATCTGATTCCGTTTAACCCGTTTCCAAACTCGCGTTATGAGTGTTCCAGTGTCGAAGTAATAGACCGGTTTCGTGCCGTTTTGCATAACGCCGGCATGGTGACCACGATAAGAAAAACACGCGGTGAAGATATTGATGCGGCTTGCGGCCAGTTGGTTGGCCGAGTAGCGGATAAAACCCGAAGACATTTGAAGCTGGCCATGAAAGGATCAGAACGTGCAGCATAGGTTGAACGGGCGCGCTTTAAATGCGGTTGGCTGGCTTTTGATGTTCACTTTAAGCGCCTGCAGTTCGTCAGGCCCTGAGCGCAGCGACGAAGAGTCATCAGCCATTCATCTGCAATTGGGCCTGCGATATCTCAACCTGGGACGCTTGAGCGAGGCAAAATCGAATCTGAAAAAAGCCCTGTCACTCGATTCCCATAACGCCGAGGCTCATAATGCGCTGGCTGTCTTGTCAGAACGTCTTAAACAATACGACGAAGCGGCAGAGCATTACGAATACGCATTGAATATCGATTCCGGTGATTTGAGCGCGCTTAACAACTACGGTCGTTTTCTCTGTGAGCGGGGCGAGTATGACAAAGGTATGTCGCATCTTAAAGACGCGCTCGCCAATCCACTCAACGACAGGCTTTGGCTGGCATTAACCAATGCCGGACGCTGCGAGAGTGAGAAAGGTAATTTATTAGAGGCAGAAGCCTATTTCAGGCAAGCCTTGCAGTATCAGCCCAATTACGCACCGGTTTTACTGGAAATGCAGAAGCTGAGTTACAAGAAAGGTGATTACTGGGCCGCTAAAGGTTTCATGGAACGCTATCTTGCGACCAGCCAGCATTCATCGGAATCATTATGGTATGCCTACCAAACCGAAAGAGCGTTGGGTAATGCGACTGCGGCAAATGATTTAAAAAAACAATTGTTCGATAAATTTCCCTTGTCAGATGAAGCCAAAAAACTCATCACTGACCAAACAGCACACTAATTAAGACATGGTAAATAAAATTCAAGCCATCCGCGGGATGCATGACATTCTGCCGGATCAATCGCCCCTATGGCATTATGCGGAAAACCTCATCAGAGAGGTGATGGCGGCTTATGGTTATGATGAAATCAGATTGCCGATAGTTGAAAAGACCGAATTATTCAAGCGATCCATCGGTGAAGTGACCGATATTGTCGAAAAGGAAATGTATACCTTTGATGATCGCAATGGCGACTCATTAACTTTAAGGCCTGAAGGCACCGCAGGCTGTTTGCGTGCGGCACTGGAACACGGTTTATTGCATAATCAGATTCACCGCTTATGGTATTACGGTCCGATGTTCAGGCATGAACGTCCCCAAAAAGGCCGCTACCGCCAGTTTTATCAGCTCGGTATAGAAGCCTACGGGATGGCGGGTCCGGACATCGATGCCGAATTGATCATGTTGACCTATCGTTTATGGCAAAAATTGGGTATTACCGGTAAAGTTCAACTCGAAATTAATTCGTTGGGCACTGTTGATGAGCGCACAGTTTACCGGGCCGCATTGGTGGACTATTTCAGTCAGCATCTGGATAAGCTGGACGAGGACAGTCTCCGCCGGCTTAATACCAATCCGCTCAGAATTCTGGATACCAAAAATCCTGAGATGCGCAGTGTGGTAGCCCAAGCGCCTGAATTGATGGATTATTTGGGTGATGACAGCAAGGCACATTTCAAAGGGTTTACCTCGTTTTTGGATAGCCTGGATATTCCGTATGTTTTGAATACGCGATTGGTACGCGGGCTGGATTATTACAGCAAAACTGTTTTTGAGTGGGTTACGGATGAACTCGGTGCCCAGGGAACCATTTGCGCCGGTGGCCGCTATGACAGTCTGATTGAACAATTAGGCGGTAAAGCCAATTATGCCGTGGGCTTTGCGATGGGCATGGAACGCTTGTTAGCACTGCTTGAAACATTGCCTCAGCCGCCTGCTTTGCCGTCATTGGATGCTTACATGATTCGGGTCGGAGATAAAGCAGAAGCTGTGGGCATGCGTTTTGCCGAACAGCTCAGAAATGAACTGCCTCATATCAGGATGCAAGTTAATTGCGGTGGCGGCAGCTTTAAAAGCCAGTTTAAAAAAGCGGATAAATCCGGAGCTGCATTTGCGTTGATTTTTGGTGATGAAGAAGCCGAACGAGGCATGGTGGCTATTAAGTCATTGAGGTCTGACGACGAGCAGAAAAGTCTGTCTTTAATTGAGGCGGTGAATTATCTCCAGACTGCATTCATAGCTGCAAACGACTTAAAGCGCGTTTTGCATAAACTGAATTAATTACTCGATTATAGCCACATAGCTAAAAAATCATCTTACCCATTAGTATCTTTAAACCTAACCTGTAAAGACTCATCATGGAAATTTACGAAACAGAAGAAGAACGCCTCGCAGCTGCCAAGCGTTGGTGGACAGAAAACGGCCAATCAACCATAACAGGTGTTGTGATTGGCATTGCCTTGATACTCGGTTGGAATTTCTGGCAAAACTACAAGCAGGATCAGGCCTTGCAGGCTTCAGTCCAATATGAATCACTGCTGGTTGCCATCAAGGAAGAAAAAACCGAATCAGCTGAAAAAATTGCTCAATTAATCAGAGATCAGTTCAAGGGAACACCCTACGCAACTTTCTCAGGCTTGACACTTGCCAAAATCAAGGTCGAGCAAGGCCAATTGGATGAAGCAAAGTCTGTTCTGCAATCGGTGGTCAGTTCAGCCGATGATGAGAATTTGGCGCATGTAGCCAGACTGAATCTGGTCCGCGTGATGCTGGCTAAAGGCGAGAATGAACCAGGATTGCAAGTGATTGCGGATGTGACAGCCAAGTCAATGGGTAGCTTTTCCGGAAGTTATGACGAATTGAAAGGTGATTTATATGTGGCTCTGGATCGTTTGGATGAAGCCAGAGCGGCTTACCAATCGGCGCTAAGAAGCGGGCATAAGTCGCCCCTCTTGGGATTTAAACTGGATGATTTAACTGAAGCAGCCATCGTAACCAGCCAGCCTTAATGAAGTATTTTCTAATTGTTCTGATCGCGCTGACTTTGACGGCCTGTACTGCGCTGGAATCGTTGAGCGGAATCACTGATTATTTTACGGGCGGTGAAGATAACACGGATCCGCCTAATGAATTGCAGGAGTACAACGCTGAGATCGAGATTGAAGTGCTCTGGAAAGAGAGCGTTGGCGTTGGCTCAGAAGATTATTTTCTCAAGCTGGTACCTGCCTTCAAAGATGGCAGAATATTTGCCGGTGATAAGGAAGGCGAAGTGGAAGCATTTGAATTGCTTAGCGGCGATTCAGTTTGGGATGCCGATTTTGAAATGCCTTTTTCAAGCGGTCCGGGTGTAAGCACTGGGACTCTGGTGTTTGGTACAAGTGATGCGAGGGTGTTGGCTTTGAATGCCGGGAATGGTGAAGAGCTATGGAACTTTCCCGTATCCAGTGAAGTGGCAGCCGTACCCGTTATTGCACAAGGCGTTGTGATCATCAGAACCACGGATGGTAAAGTCACTGCGCTGGATGAATCTACCGGACGTATTTTGTGGGATTATGAACTGATTATGCCGGCGCTCAGTATTCGGGGTACAGGGAATCCGGTGGTAGTGAATAACAATGTGATTTGCGGTTTTGCGAACGGCAAGCTCGTTTCCTTGCGTCTGAACGATGGTAAACATGTCTGGGATGCCAGTATTGCTATACCGGGCGGACGTTCAGAAATTGAACGTCTGGTCGATTTATCCGCCGATCCTTTAGTGGCTGATGGCATTATTTACGTGGCTAGCTACAAAGGGGGAACCAGTGCAGTGATCGAGCAGCAAGGTGAGGTTATTTGGCGAAACCCCGATATTTCCTCTTACCGGGGAATGGGATCCGACTGGCGCTACCTGTATGTAACCGATGTCAACGGCGATATTTGGCAACTTGATCAGCGTAACGGAGCTTCGTTGTGGAAGCAAAGCGATTTACATCAGCGCAAGTTAACCGCACCTGCAGTCCTGGAAAACTATGTCGTGGTAGGTGATTTTGAAGGCTATGTTCATTGGCTTTCAAAAACCGATGGCAGGCAGCTGGCAAGAATAAGAATCACTGACGAACCGATTGATGCCCAGCCCATTGTGGTTGATGGTGTCATTTATGTGTATGCAAAAGACGGCACTCTGGCCGCACTCAAGGCGAAAACTTTATAATCATGTTACCTGTAATTGCCCTGGTCGGGCGCCCCAATGTTGGCAAATCTACATTATTCAATTATCTGACTCGCAGCCGTGAAGCGCTGGTTGCAGATTATCCGGGTCTAACCCGCGATAGACAGTATGGCCGGGTCAAGCGGGGAGAGCGTGATTGCCTGGTGGTTGACACTGGCGGTATTCCTGATGAAGCCGAAGGAATTGAGAGTCTTGCCAAGAAGCAGGTTGATGTAGCTTTGAATGAAGCCGACATTGTGTTCTTTATTGTCGATGCCAGAGAAGGACTGAGCGCCACGGATCAAGTGATTGCCGATTCGCTTCGTAAACTGGATAAACCGGTTGTTCTGGTTGCCAATAAAGTCGATGGTATTCATGCCGATAATGCCATTTCGGATTTTCATGCCTTGGCTTTGGGCGAACCATTCAAGATCGCCGCAGCGCATGGGCGCGGTGTCAGTGAATTGCTGGAAAAAGTTGATGAATTATTGCCGGAAACTGAGCCTTTGGAAGGCGAGGGCGTCAATGCCGGCGGTATAGGTATCGCGATTGTCGGCCGTCCGAATGTTGGAAAATCGACACTGGTCAACAGAATTCTGGGTGAAGAACGCGTGGTTGTATTTGATGAGCCGGGCACAACGCGTGACAGCATTTACATACCTTTTGAACGCAATGGACGTGAGTTCACCTTGATAGATACTGCCGGCATGCGGCGCAGGGCCAAAGTCTCCGAGACAGTGGAGAAATTCAGTGTCATCAAGTCATTGCAGGCCATAGAAAAAGCCAATGTGGTTATTTACCTGATCGATGCCAGCGAAGGCGTGACCGATCAGGATGCGCATCTTTTAGGGTTGATTTTAGAAGCGGGCAGAGCGCTGATTATCGGTTTGAATAAATGGGACGGATTGACGTCCGAACAAAAGGTAACGGTCAGACGGCAACTGGATATCAAGCTGTCTTTTCTTGATTTTGCCCAGAAACACCCTATTTCGGCTTTACACGGAAGCGGTGTCGGTAAATTGTTCGATGTTGTTCATGAGCTTTATGAAGCGGCGATGATCGATATGTCGACGCCCACGTTGAGCCGAATTTTAATCGATGCAGTGACGACACATCAGCCACCTTTGGTTAGCGGTAGACGGATAAAGCTTAAATACGCGCATCAAGGTGGAAGAAATCCTCCCATCATCATCATTCATGGGACGCAGACTGATTCATTGCCGGGATCTTACAAGCGTTTTTTAATGAACTATTTTCGTGAACAACTAAAGCTAAAAGGCACACCGATTCGTTTGGAATTTAAATCGCCGCCCAATCCTTTCCAGGGCATCAAAAACAAACTTTCGGACCGGCAAATAGAAAAACGAAAACGCTTGATGCGGCATCACAAGAAAGATAAAAAATCTTCCAAGGATGCTCGGTAATTAAACTTAATAATCAAATGAGAGGCACTCATGGCCAGCATTAATTTTCAAGGCAAATCAGTCAATACCTGTGGCGAACTTCCTGCAATCGGTTCACACGCACCGGATTTTTCATTAACCGATGGCAAGCTGGGCCAGGTTTCTTTGAGTACCTACGCGGGAAAAAAGAAATGCCTTAATATTGTTCCCAGCCTGGATACGCCAACGTGTGCAGCATCGGCGCGTAAGTTCAATCAAAAAGCGGCCAGCCTTGAAAATGGCGTCGTATTGGTCATATCAGCTGATTTGCCTTTTGCGCAGTCCCGTTTCTGCCAGGTTGAAGGGATAAGGGACGTCCTACCATTGTCGACGTTTCGCTCGTCATTTGCGCGTGATTATGGCGTAGAACTGGTTGACAGCGTGTTGTCCGGTCTTACGGCCCGGGCCATTATTGTCATTGATGAGAAAGACAGGATCGTTTATAGCGAGCTGGTCGATGAACTGACGGATGAGCCCGACTATGAATCCGCATTGGCTGCTATGCGTGAAATGGATTGAACACCCTTATAAGACGTTATCATTGATATGCTGACCAACTCGGTTTTGGGCCTTTTGACAAGCACTTGACTGGTTGGTTTTGGGTCCCGGTTTTTACTGATGGATTCTATGTTTGATGCTGGAGATGAACTGGGTTTTATGATGCCACCGGTTCTTCTTTGATTAACGACTTCCATGACTGTTTCATATTCTACTTTCGAGTCATTTGCAAACGCAAATACCATCGCCATGTCAGCGATATTATTAATGACTCTGGGAATGCCGCCGCTGTGTTGGTATACAGCCAGTAAGGCTTGCGGGCTAAAAATACTGGATTGAGCGCCTGCCACTTTCAGCCGGTGAGCTATATAGTGTGCGGTCTCTTCATGGTTTAGGGGGTTGAGATGATATTCGATTGCAATCCGCTGAGCGAATTGGGTTAATTCGGGATCATTCAGTTTTTCCAGCAGTTCGGTTTGACCGCACAAAATGATCTGCAGGGTCGTTTCTTGGCCGTCATTAAGATTGGAAAGTAAGCGAAGTTCATCTAATGTGGAAATGGCCAAATTCTGGGCCTCATCTATGACCAGCACTGCCCGCCGGTTTTTAAGTTTTTGTTTGGCAATAAACCCGCAAAATTGTTGATATCGCTCGGCTTCGGTACCCGTTTCATTTTTCAGATTGAATGCACTCAATAGCCATTCAAGCAAATTACCAAAAGAGGCATGCGTATTAGTGATAAGGCCCACCTCACACGTTGAATCAATTTCATTGACCAGATTTCGAAGCAACGTGCTTTTCCCTGATCCAATTTCACCTGTAAGAACGCTAAAGCCCGATTGCTGAAGTAGTCCATATTTGAGCGAATTCAAAGCGTCTTTGTGCTGTTCACTCAGATACAAAAAATCCTGATCAGGGGTCAGTGAAAAAGGGGCTTTTGTTAAACCAAAAAACTGTGTGTACATGCTCGTTTAACTTAAATAAAGGGTTTCAGTAAAATTGAAAAGCGGGATTATTCTTGGAGCGATCATTAAATAGCAGAGGGCTTAATCCGGACTGAATCATACTCAACACAGTCAGGGATTTCTGAGGATGATTTCACAGTGAAGATGTGGAAAAGTGACATCGTTAAAAAAATGGCGACCTGTTATCCTTTTTGGTATTTAAGACTTGCAAGTATTTCTTGCTGGTAACCTGACTACAGTCATTTTTTAACCGGTTTAACGATTTTGAATGCAGGCGTGACAGTTTATATTCAGGATTATCCTATGCTTTTATACAGTTTCCTGATTATAAAGATCTATCAGCTCAGTCAAAAATCGTCATCTCGGCAGGGATTGCCGAGATCCAGATGCCATGGATGGCGAGCGCCGAACACATCCTTGTGCTCTGGATTCCGGCAATCCCTGTCGGAAAGACGTTATTGCTGATGCATCTTTATAATCAGGTACAGTTTTAAGGACTTATATTCAGACCTATGAAATTATTGCAGCCAGTCAAACTGGTTTTTTTGCTTTTGATAATAACGTCGGCGCATCTTTCATTCGCTGAAGTGACAAATGAATCCGTGGCCGGCATTCAATTGACCCAAGCTGAGAAAAATTGGTTGAAACGGCATAAAACGATACGGATAGCCTACGATGGTGACCTGCATCCTTATAGTTTTGTCGGCCGAAAAGGGGCTCTTAGAGGCTCTGCTGTGGAAATTATGAAGTTGCTTAGTCAGCGACTGGGGATTAAGTTTGTCACTTACCCGAGCACTCATTGGAAAACGCTGTTTGAAGCGGCCGTAATGGGAAACGTGGATGTCATTGCAACCATGGTTAAACGACCGGAGCGCTTGCTTTGGTTTAATTTTACCGAGCCTTATTTAACACAGTCACTGGTGGTTGTTTCAAGAGGAGATGATGACCGGTTTAGCGACCGAGAATCGATCAAAGGCAAGAAAATAGCCTTAATTGCCAATTATCAATACAGTTATCAGGTCCGGGAAGATTATCCCAAAATCAAGCCTGTTTTTGTTTCATCACTTAAAAATGGATTAAAAGCGGTTCAAGCGGGTAAAGCCGATGCCGCTGTGCTGTTTTCAGGTGCACGTTACTTTTTATTGAGTGATGCGAGTTTCAATAATTTAAAAATTGCTTCTGTTTACGATCATGAAAACATGAGACAGAGTATCGCAATTCGCAAAGATTGGCCGGAGTTGGTTTCTATCCTTGAAAAAGGCCTGGCTTCTTTGAGTGAAGAGGAAAAGCAAAATTATATTGATAAATGGGATCCTCCCGAAGAAGATGAAAAGACAGTAAGTAATACAACGGTCAAAGTGGTGGTTGTCGAACCGGAAGTCCATCAGGATGCCCCAGAAAAGTTAGAGCTCGAAGACGCATTCTATGTCGGGTTAACGGTATTCGCGTCATTGGCGATAATAATTGTCGTTGGCGGGTACCTGACACTCAAGTCTAAAAGACCTAAAATGAGTCGATATAATAAGGTTGTTAGCTCTTTGAACGAGTCGGAACAACAAGACTTGGATTGATGATGCTACATTTCGGTTAAGAAAAGGTAACTGTTCAGAGAAACAAGAAAATGAGGTTGATGCGCCGGGTAGGCTGGGTTAGCTAGGAGAGCCTAACCCAACAGGGTCTGAACTGACAATCAAAACAAACCGGTTATGACACCTTCATCGGTAATATCGATACGCTCGGCTGCGGGAGTTTTTGGTAAACCGGGCATTGTCATCATATCGCCTGCGATGGCAACAACAAATCCAGCACCGTTTGCAAGGCGCACTTCGCTGATTTCAACGGTATGCCCGGAGGGTGCACCTTTGGTGTTGGGATTGGTTGAAAATGACATCTGTGTTTTAGCGATGCAAACCGGAAAGTGACCATAGCGGGTTTGCAAGGCTTTGATTTCCGCTTTTACCTTGGGACTGGCTGATATGCCTGTTGCACCATATAGCTTTGTGGCAATGGTTTCGATTTTTTCCCAAAGAGGGGTTTCAGCTTCGTAGACATAGCTGAAACCGGGTTCACGGTTGTCGACAATTTCGAGTACCTCTTTCGCCAGTTCTTCCGCTCCCGCCCCGCCTTGAGCCCAATGCCTGGATACCACGCATTTTGAACCCAGGGCTTCGCATTTTGCTTTGAGTAGCGCAATTTCGGCATCGGTATCGAACGTGAAGTGATTGATGCAAACGATGCAAGGTAATCCGTAATGCCGGGTTATATTAGAAATATGGCGCTCAATGTTCGCAAAGCCTTTTTGTAAGGCCTCCAGGTTTTCGGTATTGAGCTCGTCTTTAGCTACGCCGCCGTGGAATTTAAGCGCACGCACTGTTGCTACCAGCACGACTGCCGAGGGTTTTAAACCGGACATACGGCATTTGATATCAATAAATTTTTCAGCGCCCAGGTCAGCGCCGAAACCGGCTTCGGTAATGACGTAATCGGCCAGTTTTAACGCTGTTTTTGTTGCCGTCACCGTATTACAACCATGGGCAATATTGGCAAAAGGACCGCCGTGAATGATGGCGATATTATTTTCCAGCGTTTGAACCAGATTCGGTTTGATCGCATCTTTCAATAATGCCGCCATTGCACCTTGGGCGTTCAGGTCGCTGGCGTAAACCGGTGTCACTTTATCGGTTTTATAGGCGATGACGATACGGCCCAAGCGTTCTTTCAGATCTTTAAGGCTGGTGGCCAGACACAAGATGGCCATGATTTCGGAAGCCACGACAATGTCATAGCCATCCTCACGTAAAAAACCATTAGCCGGCCCGCCCATGCCCACCGTTATTTTCCGTAATGCCCGGTCATTCATGTCGACTACGCGTTTCCATTGGATGCGTCGGGAATCAATATTCAGGGCATTGCCGTGATTGATATGATTGTCAATCAATGCAGAGAGTAAGTTATGCGCGACACCGATGGCATGAAAATCGCCGGTAAAATGCAGATTAATATCTTCCATGGGCACGACTTGAGAGTAGCCGCCGCCTGCTGCGCCGCCTTTGACACCGAAACAGGGGCCTAGCGAAGGTTCACGTAAACACATGATGGCTTTTTTGCCTAAGCGGTTTATGGCGTCGCCCAAGCCTACCGTTGTCGTCGTTTTGCCCTCCCCTGCCGGTGTCGGGCTGATAGCGGTGACGAGAATCAGTTTCCCGTCTTGTTGATCGGCCAAACTGTTGACATATTCCAGCGATAATTTGGCTTTGTAATGGCCGTAGGGGTCCAAATGTTCGGCTGGAATGCCGAACTTTTCAGCGGCGAGACCAATGATCGGTTGCATCTTCGCTTGTTGGGCGATTTCTATATCTGACATAAAGGGTTCCTGAACGAAAAAGACTGATAAATGAGTGGTTACGCCTGCTCAAAGGCGGCAACATTCATTTGCCATCACAATTACATAAGTAAGTTTGGAAAAAGTCATACCGTTATTTAATGTCTTCAATGACTCATGTGCCTTGTAAACTTTTTCAATGGTTTAGGGGCAATCGCAAGGCTTTTTCAAAAAACAGGCTTGAAAATAACCGGATTTTTGTCCTCTTCAAGCATGCCACTCAATTTTCATCTTCGGTAAACCGGACAGTTTAAATCAGCGCCTCGTGTTTAAGCACAACAATAAACCGGCTGCAAAAATGCTTACTGACATTGATTTCTATGAGTATTTCTCAAGGGTTAATTCTGTCCCGCATGCTCTAAGGCATTTACGGGACATTTCACTTGTTAAAGCTTGCTGCGATGGCAAGGCTGCCGGTTTACAGCAGTGCCTGGTTAATCAGCATAAACCGGGAAGCGGGAGCACAAAATGCTCACCTTATCGCGCACGGCTGAAATTAGGGTTTCATCTTCCATATTTTCCATTACATCGCACATCAACCCGGCAATTTCCCGCATTTGCTCTTCCTTGAAACCGCGCGTGGTGGGCGCGGGTGTTCCGACGCGAATGCCGCTGGTGACAAAAGGCGATTCAGGGTCATTAGGCACTGCATTTTTATTGACAGTGATATGTGCCCTGCCCAGAGCGGCATCGGCCGCTTTACCGGTAATGCCTTTGGGAATTAAAGAAACCAGCATCAGATGGTTGTCCGTTCCGCCGGAAACGACATCAAAGCCGCGATTGACAAAGACTTCGGCCATGGCTCTGGCATTTTTGATCACTTGTTCCTGATAGGCGCGAAATTCCGGTTGCATGGCTTCTTTAAAAGCAACGGCTTTGGCCGCAATCACATGCATTAAAGGGCCGCCTTGAATACCGGGGAATATGTTTGAATCAAATTTTTTCTGAAGTTCCGGGTTGCTCTTGCATAAAATCAGCCCGCCTCTGGGCCCACGCAGGGATTTATGGGTTGTGCTGGTTACAACATCGGCAATGGACACGGGATTCGGATATAAACCGGCCGCAACCAGTCCGGCAACGTGGGCCATATCGACAAACAAATAAGCGCCGACCTTATCGGCAATTTCGCGAAAACGTTGCCAATCCCAGATGCGGGAATAGGCAGAAAATCCGGCGACCAACACTTTAGGCTTATGTTCAATTGCCAGGCGTTCGACCTGGTCATAATCGATCAAGCCTGTTTCAGGATGCAAACCGTATTGAATTGCATTGTAGATTTTACCGGAAAAATTGGGTTTGGCGCCGTGGGTCAGGTGTCCGCCATCAGCCAGGCTTAAACCCAAAATCGTATCACCGGGTTGGATCAAAGCCATGAACACGGCCATATTGGCTTGAGAGCCTGAATGCGGTTGAACATTGGCGTAATCTGCGCCGAATAATTCCTTGGCGCGATCGATAGCCAGCTGTTCGGCTTTATCAACAAATTCACAACCGCCGTAATAACGTTTGCCGGGATAGCCTTCTGCATATTTGTTGGTCAAGACAGTGCCTTGCGCTTCCATGACCCGTGGACTGCAATAATTTTCCGAAGCAATCAGTTCGATGTGATCTTCCTGGCGCTGACGCTCCTCTTCCAACGCGTGGAAAAGTTCATCGTCGAAACCGGCAATTGTTTGTGATTTGTTGAACATAGCTATCTCCAAATGAGGCGTTATAGTTTTATCTTTGATGGGGAGCGATCAGCAAAATTTGCAAATCGGCGACATTAGTACCGGTAGCGCCCGTAATCAGTAAATCCTGCGAGCCCTGCAAGGCATGGTAAGCGTCATTGTCGCTTAGCCGTGCCAGTGGATCAATACCGGCTTTGTGCAGACGATCCAATGTGGTGTTGTCAACCAGGCCGCCGGCGGCATCGGTAGGGCCATCCCGGCCATCTGTGCCACCGCTCAGAAAAACCCAGCAGCCTTGCAAGTCATGATGTTTCGCGGCTAAAGCAAAAGCCAGTGCCATTTCCTGATTACGGCCGCCCTTGCCTGTGCCTTTCAGTGTCACCGTTGTTTCACCACCCGCCACTATAGCGACGGGGCGAGCATGATTGATACTCATCTGTTGTTTGGCAAACAGGACCAGCGCTTCGGCTTGATCCTTTGCCTCACCCGTTAGATGGTCGCTGTACAAAATCGTTTCATAGCCTTGTTCACGAGCCACCCGATGGATGGCTGCAACACTGATACTGTTACTGCCTACCAAGGTATGCGACGTATTAACAAAAATCGGGTCACCGGTTTTGGGTGTCTCCGGTATTGCTCCTTGCAGGCCAAGGATCAAATACGCTTGTACCGGTTTGGGTACTCGCTCCCAAATGCCTTTGGTTTTTAAAATACGGACCGCATCGGAAAAAGTGCTGTCATCCGGGACGGTAGGTCCGCTGGAAATTGCGCTTAAATCATCCCCCAGGACATCGGAAAGAATCATCGCATGCAGATCAGCGGGTGCAGCAAGCCGCGCAATGCCTCCGCCTTTAATCTGCGACAGATGCTTACGTACACAATTGACCTCATTGATAGTTGCGCCGCAGGCCAGCAACAACTGTGTAGTGGCGATTTTATCATCCAGGGTGATCGGGGCAACGGGCAAGGGAAGCAAAGCCGAACCGCCGCCACTGACCAAAATAAGGACTAACTCGTCTTGTTTGGATTGCCGGATACGGTCAGCAATAAATTGTGCGGCTTCAAGACCTGCCTGACCGGGCAGCGGGTGCGAGGCGGCAAGCACGTTAAAGTGGTCGACAGGCCGAACATTCTCATCGTTGGTCACCGCAATGCCGGGGCCTGCCCACAGGCTGTAAGGAATGCTGTCCTGCACTGCCTGAGCCATGGCACAGGCTCCTTTTCCGAAAGCAAAGACATGGACAGCTGACCACGATCTTGTTCGTGTTAATGCCGGATCTGTTAAATCCAGGCCAATCACCACATCTTGGCCGGCAACTGATAAACAGCGCTTTACGGCATGATAAGGGTCGGCTGCTTCAACGCCTGCCTGGAATATTCCGGCGGCGCTATTTCTCAGGCCGGATAGGGAGCCATCAATAGGATTCAGCATTAAGAGCTTCTGATATAAAGGGTCAAAGCGAGGATCAGGCCATTTCTTTGGCGAGACTTAAAATGGTCTCGGCATCAAGCACTTGAGCGTTGCTTTCAAACAGTTTTGCAATGCAAGCCCGGTGCAGCGCCAGTTTCAGCGTGCCGAAACCTATCGCGCCCCAGATGATTTTGCCGAAACGCTTTGTTCCTTTATCCATCATGTCAGACCCGCCAATGCCTAGCGGCGGTGTTGCATTGGCATCAGCGATCAGTTCCAGGGTCATATTGTCTTGCCAATGCTGCAGATCGAGCAAATTGACACCGGCTGCACCTGTTGCGAAAACAATGTGCGCGTTTTGAATGGCTTTGCCTCTGGCTTCGTTATCCACAGCTTCCAAAGGCGTCAGGTCAACGCCAAATCGGTTTTTCATGTCTTCACAGGCGTGTTGCGCTCTGGCAAATTGACGTGAGGTAATGCTGACCTTACAGCCTTCTTGAACCAGCATGACAGCAACACGCTGGCCTACAGGCCCCGTGCCTGCCAATACAACCGCATTTTTTCCCTGCAAAGCACCGCTACCAGCCAATTTGGCAACCCCGGCGGCGGCGGTAGTGTTACTGCCGTTACTGTCCAGCATGATGGACACACGGAAATTTTGAAAAAAATGATTTTGTACGGCCGTGAATAAACGTTGACCGGCCACCATATCGCTACCGCCAATAAAAATCGCTGTATTATTTTTGTCTTTGGGCGCACGGGTAAATATCGTACCTTCTACCAAGGCTTTGACATTATCAGGTCTTACTCCGCCATAACCGATAACATGATCCGCGCCGCCATCATAGGCAACGACCGTGTCAAAAACGGAAGGGTGGGTATCGGTATCGAATTGGAACAACAGTTTTTTCATTCGTTTATTCGCGGAGCGGGGTTAATGAACAAGTAGAATAAAGCCAGGCTTGAGGTTATAGAATCATTACCCGGCCTGATAAGCTAATGTTTGAAAATTCCTTGTGAGGCTTTTTGGGAGCTTCATTCAGGCTGAAAATTATACCGTATTAACCTACGCCGTGTCTCATTGCTGCAAGGCACAAAATGCTTCAGCGAAATGGCTATTTGCGGATACTCGAAAGCCGGAATTTAATCATAAAAATGCCAGGTTAATGGAGCTTCAAATTGGGGTGCCCGGCAAAGGACGCCGTAAAACTATCCATGCAGGCGTAGCCTTTGACTAACAACCCGTTGTCTCCTTAGGCACTGCCGAAATTTGTAGAGCTAAAGATATAACCGGATTAGGTTATTAAGGGTTATCGGCACAGATGACGAGCAAGCGATAATCGTCTTGGCGCTTGTTGCCAAGCTTGCAGGACTTAGCCGATATGGCTATCATTCCTCGCTAAGCCTTTTGATTATTCATGCATAGATAATGCCCCGATGGCAAAATCGTTGGGTGGACCCGCATGAAAAACAAAGCCTATGGCCAAACCGAAAATTTAACCAAGGGGAACCTATGAAAGCGCCAGTCAATATTGCTGTTACCGGAGCGGCGGGACAGATCAGTTATTCTCTGTTATTCCGGTTGGCGGCAGGAGATTTATTAGGACAGGATCAGCCAATCTCTCTGCATCTTCTGGAAATTCCTGTTGCGATTCCTTTTTTGAAGGGCGTGGTCATGGAATTAAACGATTGCGCATTTCCACTTTTGCACAAAGTGGTGGTATCGGATAACCCCGAAGTTGCTTTTAAACAGGCCGATTATGTATTTCTGGTTGGTGCAACGCCGCGTGGTCCGGGAATGGAGCGTAGTGACCTATTGACTGCCAATGCGGAAATATTTTCAACACAAGGAAAAGCGTTAAACAAAGTGGCAAGCCGGGATGTAAAAGTTTTGGTAACCGGAAATCCAGCCAATACCAATGCCTTGATTGCATTGAAAAATGCACCGGATTTAAGTCCTGATAATTTTTCAGCCATGACCATGCTGGACCATAACCGCGCTAAAAATCAGCTGGCTGAAAAATGCGGGGTTTTATGTTCGGATATTAAAAATGTCATTGTTTGGGGTAATCATTCGGCGGGTCAGTATCCTGACATTCACCATGCCCGGGTAAAAGGACAGGAAGCACTGTCTTTGGTTGATGAAGCCTGGTTTGTGGATGAGTTTATTCCTGTCGTTCAGCAACGCGGTGCGGCGGTTATTCAGGCGAGAGGTAAGTCCAGTGCTGCCTCGGCCGCCAGTGCTGCCTTGGATCTGATGCGTAACTGGATATTCGGTACTGATGAAAATGACTGGATCAGCATGGCCATTGCTTCCGATGGCAGTTACGGCATCGAGGAAGGTTTGGTTTTTTCATTTCCTGTGACTATTGAGGACGGTAAAGCCAGCATCGTCAAAGGCTTGCCGATAAACGACTTTAGTTTGCAGCGATTGAGAAGCAATGAAGCTGAATTAAGAGAGGAACGGAACGCAGTTCGGCATTTGTTTGGCAGCGAAGGGTAGTCAGTTTGATAAAAAGCGCTGATTAAATTCAGCGCTACTGGCTTTATCTAAGACAATTCGACAAACGCCTTCAATAATTTCCCGGTTTTCGCCATGCCGTGGTGCAAATGCTGCTCAATTTCAGCCATGGTGATTTCCCCTTCCGATTTTCCCGCAGCCCAATTGGCAACCACGGAAATTGCGGCATAGCTCATTCCCAGTTCTTTTGCCAAAGCAGCTTCTGGCATACCCGTCATGCCGACTAAATCACAGCCGTCCCGCTCCATTCGCCGGATTTCACCGGGTGTTTCCAGTCGGGGTCCTTGCGTGCAGCCGTAAGTGCCCGTTTCGGTAATGGTAATATTGGCGTGATCTGCAGCTTTAATCAGGCGGGCACGAAGTTCCCGGCAGTAAGGGTGGGTAAAATCGATATGAGTGACTTCGGTTAGATCGTCTTCGAAAAAAGTGTGCTTGCGGTTGTAGGTATAGTCGATGATCTGATCGGGAATCGCGATATGCGCGGGTTCCATGAGCGGTGTAATGCCGCCTACTGCGGCAACGGCCAGGATTTGCCTGACTCCCAGTTTGTGTAATGCCCATAAGTTGGCCCGGTAATTGATCCGGTGAGGCGGAATGGTATGCGGATTGCCATGCCTAGCGAGGAAGATAATTTTTTTTCCGTACAGTTCACCGGTTATAAATTCTGCGGAAGGGTCACCAAAAGGCGTGGTAAGGTGTTCCCGATGAACGATATTAAGTTCAGTCAGTTGTGTAAGGCCCGTGCCGCCAATGATTGCAAGTTGTGTCATGTTTTGTATTCCGGAAGGTAAGGAACGGGCATTTACCGGCAGGCATAAATGCCGGGGGCATTACGCAGATAGCCTTTGTAATCCATGCCGTTGCCGAACAAATAACGGTTTTCTACTTCAAGTCCCACAAAATCGGCTTGTATGGGTTTTGTCCGGTCAATCATTTTATCAACCAGAACAGCGCTGTAAACCGACGTTGCACCTTCTTCCTTACAATATTCGCCGATAGCCGCCAGCGTCAGTCCTTCGTCCAGAATGTCGTCAACAATCAGCACCGTTCTCCCTTGCAACGGTGTCTTGGGTTTTAGAATCCATTCGATAGTATTACCCACCGTCTTATTCTGATAACGGCTGGCGTTAATGGCATCTAAAGTCAACGGCATCGTGAGGCGAGTCAACAGTTTGCCGCCAATGACCATGCCGCCATTCATGACACATAAAAAGACCGGATTTCGGTCGGCCAGCAGCAGGTTGATTTTTTCCGCCATAGTATCAATGGCGGCATCGACCTCATGTTGATTGTGCAATAACTCGGCTGTTGCTTTTACGTGTTCGATTTCTTCAAGCAGGTTCATGGGTCATTTGATTGATTTGTTGCGAAATAGTCTGCCATTGAGTGTTGGCTTTCAGGGTTTCAGCATTCATTTTCGGTTTGCCGAGCATGGCTTTTAAGCGGTGTTCACGAAGTGGGTCTGTTTTAATCGGCAACGCATCCAGGACTTCTTCTGCCCCTTTGGGATTATTGCAGACCAATATCATATCGCAGCCGGCTTCTTGAGCCAGAAACGCGCGGTCTGAAAAACTACCGGCAAAAGCGGCGCCTTCCATACTCAGATCGTCACTGAAAACAGTGCCGTTAAACTGTAATTCCTGCCGCAATATCTGCTGAATCCATTTGACTGAAAATCCGGCCGGTTTATCGTCCACAGCCGGATAAACCACATGGGCGGGCATAATGCCCTCCAGTCCATCCGCAATGAGCTTTTTGAAGGGCTGAATATCTTTTTCCCAGATTTCGGAAAAATCGCGTTCGTCCACCGGCAAGGCAAGGTGCGAATCGGCTGCGACCGCACCGTGCCCGGGAAAATGTTTGCCAACCGCGGCCATGCCGGCTCTGTTCATTCCAGACCGGAATGCACCTGCCAGTTGTGTGGCGAGGGTTGAGTCTTCGGAAAAAGAACGATCGCCGATGACTTCGCTGATACCGCAGTCAATATCAAGTACCGGTGCAAAACTCAAGTCGACGCCAACCGCCAGTAATTCGGCGGCCATCAGCCATCCAGCCTGTTCGGCCAGATCCGGATGGTTTTTATAGCGGCAAGCTGGGGGCAAACGGGTAAAACCCTCTTTGAATCGCTGAACCCTGCCACCCTCCTGGTCCACCGCAATAAGCAGGGGACCTTTGCGTGCGGAACGGATTGCGGTGATCAGTTCCGCTATTTGTTTCGGGTGCTCATAATTTCTTGAAAAAAGAATCAGGGCGCCGGTATTCGGGTGGCTCAGTTTTTCTCGATCGTAAGCTGTCAAATTGATGCCTTCAACATCAATCATGATAGGGCCGATGGGAATGGGTTTTTTCATGTGCTTAGTGATGAAATCGTCAGTTGGATGGAGTTAGCCTATACTTAGGCGCATTGAATCAATATGTTTAGGAGTTCGTTGTGCACATTTTTTTGTTACTGTTATGTTTTTTAATCGTGCCCGGTTTTGCAGTTGCCGAAGATGAAGAAAAAGTAGAGCCTGTCCTTGAATATTTGGAGATGACGCCCAAGTTTACCGTGAATTTGGCCGGACAAAAAAAATATTTGTTGATCAATGTACAGCTACTGGTCGAAGGCAAAGAAAATGTAGAGAAAATAAAAAAACATATGCCGGCTTTGAGGCATGAGCTGATTATGTTGTTTAGCGGCAGAAATGAAGCAGATCTTGCATCCATGGAACAGCGTGAAGCCTTAAGAAAGGAAACGCTTGATGCGATAAGGTCGGCGCTGGATAAATACGAAAACAGCGACGGTTTTCGAGACTTGTTTTTCACCGAATTTTTACTCAACTAGATCAACACGCTTTCGATAGTCATCGTCAATCAAGCAGACTAAATCTGTAGTGGCCGTTTATAACCGTCACTGCAGAATCCGAACTAAACAATAAAGTGTAACCTCTTAAACAGACAACCCCAGTTCTTGCCTTACCAGCGTTATTAATTCCACTTTTCTCTCCAGACTATAAGGCACAGCCTCATATTTACCCCATACCGGTGAAGGCCAGGCCTTATCGGTCCGGAACCTGACGATATGATGAATATGCAGTTGCGGTACTACGTTGCCAATAGCTGCGATATTCATTTTGTCCGCTTTAAAAAGATCTGCCAAATATTCGGCTACCCGGCATGATTCGTCCTGCAATAGCGCTCTTTGCGCAGGATCAAGTTGATAGATTTCCCGTATACCGGCACTTTCAGGAACCAGGATGAACCACGGATATTGACAGTCATTCATTAACAAAAGCTGGCATAGATCAAGACGACCAATAAAAAAACAGTCGCGATTCAGTTGCGGGTGTAATTCGAAATTCATTTTTAAACTTGATAGCGTCCTGGAAATCGGTGTAAGTTTAAACCTCATTCTAATCAATCGCGGCAAAATTCTTTAAGAAATTCATCCTCGATTGCTTTTTCTTTCATCATTAGAATCAGGTTAAACATCATGTCGGCTCAAGGTCTTTACGAAAACACGATCGCCGCTCAAGAAAACTTGGCGGTGTCATTCCGTCTTTTGTTGGGTTTATACCTGATCATTCCTCTATGCCTTTCCCTGCAATTTTCGGATGCGTTGTTTTGGGGGCATTATTTGCGAGATAACCTGCCCAGCAGCCCCACCCATTTTATTCTGTTCTCACTTTTTTTTGGTACTCCACACATAATAGCCAGTGCGCTGTTGCTAACCACTAACCGGGAGTATTTTGGATTTTACAAAAACAAAATCCTTTGGATGACAGCCTGTGTTGCGGTATTTTTCGGCTTGGGCAGTTTGTATTTACCTTATAAAGCACTTTATGTCATGGTGGCGGCCTGGACTGTTTTTCATGTGTTAAAACAGCAGCATGGCGTAGCACGAGGCATTTGCAAGCTTCCACCTTGGGCTTTTCATGTTTTACTGGGGTTGAGTGTGGCGGCCGGTGTTTTGATTTATATAGGCATTTTTTTGAAAAACAGCCTTACCGGACAACAGTCTGAATGGCTGCAATACTCCTCTGGTGCGCTCTGTGCCGGGTTGATATTGGTAACGGCCATTTGTCAGCGCTATGTTCAGACCCGCTTCGGCTGGCTTTTTTTATGGGCCAATACCTTGCTGGTCGTCAGCAGTTTTTATCTCTTTGTACACCAGTATTTTCTTTTAGCCATTCTAGTGCCGCGCCTGGTCCATGACATGACTGCATATCTGTTTTATGTGACACACGATTACAATCGCCATAACCTTGAGCCTAAGAATTCAATTTATCGCTGGGCCAAGCGCTGGAATATTCCTGTGTTTGTGGTGTTGCCGTTATTGTCGGTACTGATTACTTTTTTCCTGCAGCAATACGGTGATGAAGTTGTCAGCGTAATGAGTGAATACCTGTTCGGGTTTGAAATTCGTAAAGCCGTTACGCTGGGTTTGATCGGTTATCTGGGGCTTTTGCATTACTACACGGAAGCCTTCACTTGGAAAAATGATTCGCCTTATCGTCAGTATATTCGCTTTACTCGCTAGTTCCGTAAACATTTTGAGCAGGAAGCGCCTTGTTCAGCGCTTCCATAATTCCTCTTTTTTCCTTCAAGTTGGGAAAAGCTGAAGTCAATACATGTTTTCTGGCATGTTTGCTTTGATTGACTATGATTACCCGCTTAACATGCTGAATTTCAAAGGGTAGTAAATCAGCCTGATTAAAGAAGGGAGTCAGAAAATCAAATTAATTACCCTGATCGGTTTACAGCTTGATCTATGAGACTTTAGCCATAAAAATCGTCATTATTTTAGAGAGGGGGAATTCATGAGTAGCCAGTCAATTTGGGAACATATCGACCTTGATGCTTATCGGCAATTGGCCGATCCGGAAGTGGACTCATTAGTGGCCGCCCTGCTGCCTAAAAAAGGCAGCGAGTCTATCGGTCGCTTGGGTTATAACTCGATGCTGCTGATGGCCGATAAACTGATTCAAGACCCTGAGTTGGCTTTGGTCAATGATTCGCGGCTCGCGAACTGGCTGAAAAACATGCCCGAGGAGATTGTTGATTATTTTGATCCGATGGAAGCGCCGGATTGGGTCGATGCCGCAAAGCTTGAGCAAGGCTCTAAATTATGGCAACAGAACTCGTTGATAATGTTGCTTATTTTGTATTCAGGCAGTTTGCCCGCCTGTTATTTGATGAAAAACGGCATTCCGGCTTTGTACAAAACCGATAAACTGCGTGATCACCAATACATTTTTCAGCGTATTTATGAAACCGGATTGATGCTGGCGGCCTGCATGGATAAAGGTGGAATCAAAGTGGCTGAAGATGCGGCCGTCCAGGACGATGTTTTACTTTTACAAGCGCTTAATATGCTGGATGCCGAGGGACGATGGCAACAGCAAGGCCATCGCCTGATTCGCACGGCAGGTGAAACCGGCACTCCGGCCGACTCCGAAAAAATAGCCGAGCAGATTGAGCTGTTACGCGGAAAACCGAAACGCTATCTGTGGGGAAAAGGCTATATCACCGCTAAAAAAGTGCGCTTTTTGCATGCATCAATGCGTTTCATGCTCACGCAACCGGACAGTTTCAAACCCTGGGGCAACAAAGAGCAGCCGCAGACCTTTGCCGAACAGTTAAGTCAGGTGCAAACGCCTTGGGATTCAGAAAAACTGGGTGTTCCCGTTAATCAGGAGGACCTGGCGTATACCTTGTTGACCTTTGGACTGGTCATTCCCCGGGGCTTGGAAAAATGGGGCTTGCCGCTTAATCTGGAACAAAAAGAAGCTTTTTTGCATTTATGGAAAGTGACGGGCTACATTATGGGTATACGATCGGAATTATTGACGGATAACTGGCAGGATGCAGAAGCGCTTTTTGATGCAATTCACAGTAGACAAGCGGCTGCATCCGAAGAAGGCGCCGTATTGACTTCGGCTCTGATCGGCTTTTTAGGTGATTACTTGCCGGATGTTCCCGGTTTTGCACATCGCTTGTCGGCCGCCATGATCATCAGTCAAATTGGAATGACGAATGCGTCATTTTTGCTGGACAATACCTTAATCAAGGAAACCCGGGTTTTTTGGCGTAAACCTTTTTATACCTTGGCTGGGGGCATTTTTAGTTGCAGTCTGTGGTTGCGCGCCAGATTTTATAAACGCTTCAAACACTTAGGCTGGATAACCGCCCATCGTTTAAATGAAGTGAGTGAGTTGTTGATTGACAGCTGGCGCGATGCCTACTCACGCAAGCCGTTTTTTGTGCCGGCAGATACGTCAACCTGGGTTCGTCAGCCGGGCGTCGATCAAGCTTATCATCTTCGTTTGACCCGGTGGCGCAGACAACTGTTCTTTGTAGTGGGTTGTTCATTCGGTTTATTGACACTGGCGTTATTCGGTTTGGCGGCGGCCATTCCCGTTGCATTGGTGGGTGGGTGGAGTGCTGCAAAAATCGCATTGATTGGCGCCATTTCGTCCTGGCTGATTGCACTCGGTATGATGAACTTTCGGTTACCGGCTATTTTTAATCTGCGGCCCACACTTGATGAGCCCCTCGATTAAGCCGTTCGTTTTGCTTGATTCGTTTAGTGCGCGTTCCTGAGTTTTTAATGTCATTACGGAGTCGATTTTTCTGATGAACACCTCGGTATGGTCAAAATTGCCCAAAACGGTCGCCAAACTGGCAGCCTTGGAGCAGGCTCCGGTGGCGAGTTTATGGGTGGATCAGGCCGGCATCGTCGGTTATTTTAATCAGCGCTTTGCTGAAACGATGGGCTATGGACCCAACGCCTTGCAAGGCACTTCGTTGGATCAGTTAGTGCCCGGCATCGACCTGAATCAATGGCAACAGGAATGGTGGAAAATTATTGAGACCGAACGATATCTTCCGGTATTTCCTCTGACCTGGCGTCATGCTAAAGGCATCGCTCTGGAATATACGGCTTCGGTTTCTCTGGTTGAAGTGTCGGGTCTCCATTTTGCGGTATTTTATTTATGGCCCAAGCACTGCCCGCTAAAAGCAACGGAATCATTGCAAAAGCATGATCAGACGTTCTTTTTGCGCAACCTCGGTGAAAGCGTCTGCCTCTTGGATACGCTGGGCATCATCCGTTTTACCAATACCGCTTTTTGTAAACTTGCCGGCGGTTTAGAGTCTGATTTGATAGGTTTACCCTTGTTGGAAATTATTTCTCCGACCAAATCATATTTAACCCGAGTTTGGGATGTTCTGCAGCAGCAACGCTCCAATTCCGAGTATGAATTTCGAAACCTGGCCGGAAAAACAGTGCATGTCAGAATGACGGTCGTGCAACTGTCGGACAATGAATCCGACTTCGCCCGTTATCTGGTCAGTTTTGTCGATATCACCGAACAGATTAAAATCGCCAGGGAGTTGGAGCAGCAGAATGGCAGTTTTGAGCGATTGGCGTCTAATGTTCCCGGTTTCATTTACAAATTTCGCATGACGCCGGACGGTGTATTTTCTTTTCCTTATGCCAGTAGGGGTTGTAAAGAAGTCTTTGGCGTTGAGCCAGCCAGTGTCAAAAACGACGCAACCCCAATCGTAAACACGATTCACCCTGACGATTTTCCGATGTTTCAGGAGAGCATTCTGGAATCGGCCATGCACCTTAACCCCTGGAATTTCGAAGCTCGTCAGAAAACCAGCAATGGGGAATGGAAATGGTTTCATGCCGCTTCCAGACCGCAATTGCAGGACAACGGCGATATCATTTGGGAAGGCCTGGTGATGGATGTCACCTCGCGTAAGAAAGTGGAAGAGGAACTCGCCAAAGCCAAATTGGCCGCAGAAGCTTCCGCGTCGGCCAAGGCGGAATTTTTAGCCAATATGAGTCATGAAATAAGAACGCCGTTGAACGCTATTATCGGATTGAATCGCTTGGTTCTAAAATCCGAATTGACTAAAGTCCAGCGTGATTATTTGAATAAAGTACAACTTTCTTCGGAAAATCTGTTGGGCATCATCAATAACATTCTTGATTTTTCCAAGATTGAATCCGGAAAATTGGTGATCGAGCATATCGAATTCAACCTTGACAAAGTGTTGGAAAATATCGGCACCATGCTCGAGCCGATTGCTGCGGAAAAACGCCTGGAGTTATTGGTTGACCGTGGTATTGGCGTGCCTTTAATCATGATCGGTGATCCGCTTCGGCTTGTTCAGGTGTTAACCAATCTGTGCAGCAATGCGATCAAATTTACCGCACAAGGGGAAGTCATTATTGCCGTTGAATCCGTTTTAAACAAAGGAGAGGAGGCGCTGAGGTTCAGCGTTAAAGATACCGGTATCGGATTGTCGGAACAGCAGATAAGCCGGATTTTTGAGTCATTTACTCAAGCCGATAGCTCCACAACCCGTAACTACGGAGGGACCGGACTGGGCTTGTCGATCAGTAAGCATTTGATCGAGCATATGGGGGGTGAAATCGGCGTTAACAGTATTGAAGGTGTCGGCAGCGAATTTTATTTTACGTTACCGCTGAATGTCCTTCCTGACGCCCAACCCGGAAGCATGCTGCCCGCTGAATTGGAAGGTTGGCATGTTTTATTGATTATGGAAAATGAAACGGGCTGTGCCATTTTCGAAAAAATGCTGCGTGATTTGCGGTTTAAAGTGACGGTCTGCTCTTTACGGGCCATGACGCTGGAACAAATCCTGGATAATCAGCAGAAATCCGAACACGTTCCCCATGAATTGGTGCTGTTGGATTGGAACATGCCGGCGAATCAAAAACAGGTCATCATTGATGCGCTGGAATCGGATGGATTCGGCGCTCAAACGCCGATCATCATCAACATTTCTTCAATTGAATCCGAAAGCATCAAAAAACTGTCGGATCGCTTCAGCAATATTTCATTTCTTAATAAACCCAGCACACCTTCGTGTCTGATGGACGCCATTCTGAACGCCAGCGGGAAGGAAGCGTTGATAAAAACCATTCAAGCCAAACATGATTCCAAGAATTTGGCTTTCTACGAGGCATCAGTGCGGGGTACTCGCGTTTTAGTCGTGGAGGATAATGAAATCAATCAGGTCGTGGTGCGTAAAACGTTGGAGGCTGCAGGGGTCAGCATTGACATTGCCGGCAACGGACGGGAAGCTGTTGATTGTTTGTCAAGCGCAGCCGATGGCTATTACGATGCCGTGCTGATGGATCTGCAGATGCCGGAAATGGATGGCTACGAGGCGACATTGACCTTGCGCAAAAATCCGCGTTTCGATAATTTGCCGATTATCGCGATGACAGCGCACACCATAGAATCGGACAAGCAGAAATGTCTGGAAGCCGGGATGCAAGACCATGTCGGTAAACCGATAGAACCGGAACTGCTTTTTTCAAAATTGGCGAAATGGACCGCCAGCCGTCACCAATATCCTTCAGCTAAGCCTTCTTCAAGCCCGCCCAAGGGCAACTCGGCCACTCCAAACCCGTTACAAAATCTTGCCTCGGTCAATGTTCATTCCGCATTACATCTTTTGCAGGGCGACGAAAATCTCCTGCTGCGTTTGCTGCTGAAATTTGCCGACGAACAAAAACAGACGCCAGAGCAATTTAAAGCATTGCTGAACGATAACGAATGGGACAAGGCTGCCGAAAAAGCGCATCAAATCAAAGGCGTTGCCGGCAACTTGCAAATTAGCGCTGTTTTTGAGGCAGCCAAAAAGCTGGAAACCGCGTTCCGCAATCATGAAAATGCAGAGCTAAGCCGTTTATTGGCTGATTATGCTGCTGCAATCCACGGGTTTGTTAACGAAATAGCGCATTGGCGCTTTGATGAGCCTGAGCTGCACACTCATCTTGCTGACACCGATGAAATCCTGTTAACCGGAACCGATCTCAATGAAATCGTGACGCTATTCGATAAATTAATCGGTTTTCTGGATGCCAACAATTGGCATGCAGAGGATTGTCTGGCGCATATCAACGGGCGCTTGGGCGAAGTGTATGCTCATGAAATGAAGCGGATTAAAAGCCATTTGGAGGATTTGGAGTTTCAAGCTGCGGCAGATTGTGCGCGCAAACTCAAAGAGCGCTTGCACGCTCCGATTTGAACCAGATAAACGGGGAATTTATATGCCGGTTAAAGAATATCAACAGACGATATTGATTATTGATGATGCCAAGGAAAACATCATTGTGCTATCCCGTTTACTCAAGTCGCACGGCAATATCATCTTCGCGCAAAACGGAGAAGAGGGCTTGCTTTCTGCGATGCAGAGTCTACCGGATCTGATTTTGCTTGATATCTCAATGCCGGGATTGGACGGCTTTGAAGTCTTGATGCGCTTGAAGCAATCGCCTTCAACCGCCGATTTGCCGGTTATTTTTATTACCGGAATTCCCGACAGCGACACCGAAGAAAAAGGCTTGACGTTGGGTGCAGTTGACTACATTACCAAGCCGTTTTCCTCGGCGGTAGTTAAAGCGCGCGTGAGGCACCAATTGAAGCTTCAGCGCTTGACCCGGGCCTTAAAGGATGCGAATGCCCGGTTAACCCTGCTTGCCATGACGGACCCGCTAACCGGTGCCCATAATCGGCGCTATTTTATCGATATGCTTAAAAACGAGATGTCTCGCGCCAGACGCTACCAGCATCCGACGAGTTTAATGGTGATCGATATTGATAGGTTCAAAAATATCAACGACAGTTTCGGTCACGATGTTGGTGATCAGGTGATCATTGAAGTCGTTAGAACCAGTTCGGAAGTCTTGAGGAAAAATGATGTCTTCAGCCGTTTTGGGGGGGAAGAGTTCACGATTCTGATGCCTGAAACAACACTGGAAGAAGCCGCACAAATCGCTGGAAGATTATGTGAAAAAGTGGCTGAAACCCAAATTGCTACAGATCATCATCAAATCAACTTTACAGTCAGCGGCGGTGTGGCTCAGCTTGAAGACGCTGACCAGACGCCGGAAGCCATTCTCAAACGTGCCGATATAGCGCTGTATCAAGCAAAACAGCAGGGTAGAAACCGGATTGTTGTGGCTGGAATGAATGATAACGGATAGAAAACCGGCGTTTGGTGACTGTTCTCAAATTTTCCTCAACTTGAAAATCCTGCACCGGAAGCACGCATATCAATGCTTCCGGACCAGGATTGCGCAGTTTTAACCCAGATTAAAGCCTACTTTAATGGTCACTTGCCAATGCGCAATTTTGTTTTGCTCAATATGGCCCCGCGTTTCAACGACTTCAAACCAGCGCATGTTGGGAATGGTTTGGCCCGCTTTTTCAATTGCATTCTCAATGGCTTGTTGTAAGCCAACGGATGATGAGCCGGTAAGTTCAATTTTTTTATAGATATGATCGCTCATGAGTGTGTGCCTCTTCGGTAGTGTTGATCCAGTTCGAGTAACCTTTCGGGTGTGCCTATATCCAGCCAAAATCCTTCGAATTTTTGGCCTGTTATCCGTTGCAGGTCGATAGCTGATCTGAGTAGGGGGGCCAATTTCTGCTTGCCGTGAAGACAGCCTTCGAATAAGGCAGGGCTGTAAACGCCTATACCGCTGAAAGTCAACTTGACAGGGGCATCATTCACGACATTGTTCGATTGGTCAAGACCAAAATCGCCGTCAGGATGGTGCGCGGGGTTATTGACCAGTACCAGATGAGCGAGATTGATTTCCAGCGTTCTGAGTGAGGCAAACGGAAAATCGGTTGCAATGTCGCCATTGACGACAAGAAACGGCGAGGGTCCCAGCAAGGGCAAGGCTTTAATAATGCCCCCTGCAGTTTCGAGTGCGCCATCACCTTCATCGGAATATTCAATGGCAACATTGAATCGACTGCCATTGCCCAGAAAATGCTTTATCTGTTTGCCTAAATGAGCGAGATTGATAACAATTTCGGAGAAACCTGCCTGGCAGAGTTGTTCTATGGTGTGAACGATCAAAGCCTTATCGGCAGCTGGCAGCAGAGGTTTGGGCGTGTGGTCGGTCAATGGTCTCATCCGTTCGCCGCGACCGGCGGCCAGTATCATCGCTTTCATGCTTGACGCTCATAAACTGGAAGCACGGATTGCATCATAAAGTCTGAAAATCCGGATAACTCGGGATAAAGCCGGCAGACCGATACGACGTGGTTCAGCGTGCGGGGAATATCGGCCAGATAGCCGGATTTATCATCGCGAAGATGCAAACGGCTAAAAATGCCAATGGCTTTAAGATGGCGTTGTAAGCCCATCAGGTTGAACCAGCGTTGGAATTGCGGATAATCGGCCTCGAAGGGATGAACTTGTTTCAGTTGTTGGAAATAGTTTTTGAGCCAACCATCAACGGCGGTTTCCGGCCAGCTAATATAGCAATCTTTGAGTAATGAGACGGCATCGTAAGTGATGGGGCCCATTACGGCATCCTGGAAATCTATAACGCCTGGTCCGTTAGCTCCGGCAACCATAAGATTTCGCGAATGGTAATCGCGATGGACAAATGTCAAAGGTTGCGAGAGGGCTGAGTTTATCAAAAGTTCATCCCGATCCGATTTGATAGTGTCCGGAATGGCGATATTCAATAGCTTTTGCAAAAACCATTCGTCAAAAATAGTGAGTTCACGAGACAAAAGCGGTTGGTCGTAATGAGGAATGTCCACGGTTGCATTCATGAAATACTTTTGTTGACGGAGCAAACTGTCCAATGCCAGCCCATAAAGCGCATCAACATTCTCTTCGCTGAGAATATCCAGAAAGCAGGTGTGGCCCAGATCCTCAAGCAACATAAAACCCAGCGCGTGATTATTTTCGAAAATCTCAGGGACATGAATCGATGCCTTGCGCATTAATTCGGCTATTTTTATAAAGTTAGCGGTGTTTTCCTTATCGGGTGGCGCATCCATCACGATATAGCTTTTATTAGAAGCGGAAATTCGAAAATACCGGCGAAAACTGGCGTCGTTTGAGGCCGGGCCAAATTCATCGAGTGTCAGCGATAAATCATTTTCAAGCCAATCAAGCATAAGGTTTACACGGGGGTCATCAGTGGTCATATATTTGGGAGTTACTTAAGTTTATAAATCAGGTAAAAAAACGGTTAGAATAGGTGTCCGGCATTTTATTCGCTTAGACCGATCCAGCCAATCATACAAAACTCTATCTATGCATTTCCGTTTTTTTCTCTATTTATTTTTTTTTGCTGCTGCCAAGACTGTATTGGCTGACGATGCAATTTGGGATTGTGAAAAAACCAGTGAAAGCGAGGAATGGGAATGTGTAACCGAAAAGCCCGCGGCAACTCCAGTCGTCACGCCTCCTCCTGTGCAGGCAAAACCGGTTCCTCCGATCTCTGAGCAACGTCCCATCGACAAGGTTCCTGAACAACCTGAAGACAGTGACATAGAGTCAGCTGAAGCTCCTGAAATAAAAACTTTGCCGCCTGAATCGTTCAGTGAGGAGGCAGACGGCGTCGCTTCAACGGATATTGACCAACCAGATCAGAAACTGGCTGATGAGACGCAGGCTGAGTTGCTGAGTGAACCCGTTGCCGAAGAAAAAGCCAAGCCGGAAAAGCCTCCGGTCATGGTGAATTACACTGGCGCTAAGCCAAAAGCAACTTCGCAGTCAGTTTCAGCAACGGATCAAAAAGGTTGGAATTGTGATGTCAAAGCCGACAATGATAACTGGAATTGCAAGCTGAGCGGCACGGATCCAAGAGGAAAGCCCCGAGTGATGGAAGACAGCGACGCCGGATTTACGCTGTTAACGCCGACATTCGATCATGATCAAGAGCAGACTTTCGATGTTCTTCAGTCAAGGCTCAGTTACGATCCTTGGGCGACTTGCACCACATCATTGGGAATGCCGCCTGATTTTAAATCGAGCAAAGATTTAAGAGAAAAGACCCCCATGGAAGTGAATGCCGATTACTCCGAAATTTTCGATAATGAAGTAACCGGTTTTTTTGGCAGTGTTGATGTGGCCCGAGCTGATCAACGTTTGACTGCCGATACGGTTCACTATGATACGGTCTCCCAGACAATGGATGCCCAAGGGCATTCTTTTTACAGCGAAGATGAATTGTCACTTTACAGTGAAAGCATGATGTTGAAACTCGGATCGGATGAAGCCAGGTTGAGAAACGCCCAGTTTATATCGCCATCTACGCCTATCCGGGGTGCTGCGAAAGCGGTTTACCGGGACAGTAAATTTTTATCCAGATTCACTGATGTGGCATTTACCAGTTGCGCTCCCGGAAATCAGGACTGGGTAATGCATGCTTCCAATTTAAAGCTGAATAAAGAAACGGGTGAGGGCTCGGCTAAAAATGCTTGGCTGGAATTTAAGGGGGTGCCTTTCATTTACACGCCTTACATTTCGTTCCCAATCGATAATCGCCGTAAGTCCGGTTTTTTGTCGCCCAATTTAAGTTTTAATGACAGAAATGGCTATGATGTTTCCGCGCCCTATTACTTCAATATTGCACCGGATTATGACGCGACATTCCGTCCCCGTTATATTTCCGAACGGGGGATGATGATAGGGGGTGATGCTCGCTATTTATCCCGCATAAGCCAGAGCGAATTGAGTTTGGACGTTTTAACGACTGATGCGTTGCGCAATGATGAGACGCGGTTTCAAGGTGCTTTCAGAAACAACGTAACCTTTATGCCTAATTTGATTTCTACCATTGATGCCAATTATGTTTCGGATGATGATTACATCGACGACATGGGCAATACGATCAATTTTAACGATACCCGTTTTTTGAGAAGTCACGGAGACGTTCGCTACAATTTACCGGGAGTGTCGTTTTTTTCTCAGCTTGAAAATTATCAAACCATTGATAAAACGATTTTGCCGGAACAGGAACCGTATCGTCGATTACCGCAAACCAGGCTGGACCTGGACCACTCGTTTGATTTTATGCCTTTGGATGTGGCGATGGGGTCCGAGTTTGTCTATTTTCAGCATGATGAGATCGTCGATGGTGCCCGGTTTAATGTGAAACCTTCAGTGAGCATGCCACTGGCAACGCCAGGCACTTTTCTGACGCCCAAGTTTTCCTTGCAACATACCCAGTATTCGCTGAACAATCAGGCTGTAGGCAAATCGGACAGTATTTCCCGAACGTTGCCGATATTATCTTTGGACAGCGGTGCGATTATGGAGCGCGACCTTAACCTGGGTCAGTCGGCTTATACACATACCCTCGAACCACGCCTGTTTTATTTGTATATACCCAATACCGATCAGGATGACATCCCTATTTTTGACAGCGCCGAATACGATTTTAACTTCAACAGTATGTTCCGGGAAAATCGCTTCAGTGGCGAAGATAGGGTGCAGGATGCGAACCAGATCACTACCGCATTGACAACGAGATTGATTGATCAAAAAACGGGCAGAGAGCAACTGAAATTGAGTGTCGGCGAAATATTTTATTTTCAAGATCGCCGGGTCGATATCCCCACAAGTGAAATTCTCAGAAATCAATCCATCGCTGGCGCACAAGTTCAAGCACCTCAACCATTGGATACCAGTCTATCAAATCTGGTCACCGAGTTTAATGCTCAGTTGACTGACCATCTGAAACTCGTCACGGCTCTGCAATGGGATCATTATCAAAATGACATTACCCGATCAGAAGTGGCTTTGAGGTATAACAACAGGACCGATCAGATCGTTAATCTAGGTTATCGTTACCGGCAGGACTTGTTGGAACAAACCGATGTTTCTATCCGATGGCCGATTGTAAACAACTGGTATGTTGTGGGCCGGTGGCAGTACTCAATGTTGTTCAATTCGACCGTTGAAAGCTTTGCCGGATTTGAAAAAGAAAGCTGTTGCTGGCGTTTTCGCATCATCGGCCGCCGTTATATCAACGCGATTAATGATCTGAGATTCGCCGAGCAGGCTTATACCGGTGAAAGCCAAACGGGTGTGTTTGTTCAGCTTGAACTTAAGGGATTGTCATCTTTTGGTACCAGTCTGGATACGTTTTTTGAGAGAAATATCTATGGCTATCGTAAGCCCCAATAAGAGGATGTACTTCAATTTTATGAAATTAGCGTTTTTGATTTGTCTGTTATTGCGTTGTTTTTATATTGCCCCTGTGGGTGCGCAAGTGCTGGATAGAATTGTCGCGATTGTTGAGGAAGATGTCATTCTGGAAAGGGAGTTACAAAATGAGGTCGCCATAATTTCGCAGCGGATCAAAGAGAGCAAAACGATGATGCCGCCTGACTACATTCTCCGCAAGCAGGTTTTGGATAAACTCATCATGGACAAATTGCAGCGGCAATTGGCCGAGCGGTCCGGCATTAACATCAATGAGGAAACATTGGCCAATGCTGCCAACGATATTGCCCGAAGAAACAATATGACCACGGCGCAATTTCGTAACGAGCTGGAAAAGCAGTCTATCTCATACCAGAGTTTTCTGGATAATCTGCGCAATGAAATTATCATCAACCAGCTGCGTGGCCGCGAGATTGGCGAACGGGTCAAAGTAACCGATAGGGAAGTTGAACATTATCAGGATACCGAAGGTAAATTAGGCGGTGATGCAGTTCAGTACCGATTGGGACATATTCTGGTGTCTTTGCCGGAGGGCGCATCGGCATCGGCTATCCAGAAAGCTAACAGTAAAGTGCAAGGGATCATTAAACAGTTACGGGAAGGCCAGGATTTCGGACAGGTCGCCATGGAGCAATCGGAAGGCGGTGATGCTTTGAAAGGCGGCGATTTGGGCTGGCGCCCGATCAGCCAGATGCCTACTTTGTTTGTCGATGAAGTGGTTAAAATGAAACAAGGTGATATCTCTGATCCTATAAGAAGTCCAAGTGGTGTCCATGTGATCAAATTACTGGAGACCAAAGGCGGAGGGAGTGGCCAGCATATGGTTACTAAAACCCAAGTCAGGCATATTTTGATTAAAACCAATGAATTGGTTAATGATGAAGAGGCTAAGAAAAGACTGATAAACCTGAAGGGGCGAATTTCAGACGGCGATAGTTTTGAAAATCTGGCCAGGGCTCACTCGGATGATAAAGGCTCGGCATTGAATGGAGGCAGTCTGGATTGGGTTACACCGGGTGCATTAGTGGCCGAGTTTGAACAGACAATGGATAAATTGGCCATTAATGAAATCAGTGAGCCGATACAAACGCAATTTGGCTGGCATTTAATCCAGGTCCTGGACAGAAAACAACAGGATAACAGTTCCGAGTTTGAAAAAGAGCAGATCAGGGAGACGATACGCAAACGTAAAATTGAAGAAGAAACCGAGCTTTGGTTGCGCAGGCTCAGAGATGAGGGCTACGTTGAAATTTTTCACGACAGGTTATAAGCAATTTGCTGCCTTGGCGTCGATTGACAATAGTTTCCATAATGGATGACCAATATGAAAATGGATGACCAGTTAGTCCTGAAACTAAAAAATATTGTAGAAACACAGGCATTGTCCGCACAAAGAGCTGCCATCGGTGACCTTGTGAAGGAACTGAAAATCGATGCACTGGAATGCGCTGCAGCCTTGCTGTATTGGGTCAATTCCATTGAAACCCTTGAATCTGAGAAAGACATCAGCCTTGTTGATGATGAAGCGGTCAATGTTCCAAGTATAAACCCACCGGCCAGAATGGTCCGCTACCGTCTGGATGTCGGACGTAAGCAGGGTTTATCAAAAGAATCGTTAACTGATCTATTAGTAGAAGAATCCGGCGTTGAACGAAAATTGATTGGCAACCCGGATATTCGAATGGCTTTTACTTTGGTTGAATTGCCGGAGGGCATGCCTGAAGATATTTTCCAGCACTTAAAATGTGTGGAGTTCAATCAACATCGGCTGAATATCAAACGCACCGGCAGCAGTTACAGAAAAAAAAGACATCATAATTTTAAACGATCAAAACAAGGTTTAGGTCAATCCCAGAAAAGTCCCGTCGAATGAGGCGGATTGCAAAAGTTCCCGGTTCTGAATGGTCAAGCCTGCTGCGTTTTTTGAGCGTTCGCAGTCATTGATTTTTTCCGGCGCTGGTTTTCTTGATTTGCGCTGACAGTTTTCCAGAAAATGTCCTAACCTTTATTACCAGATAGCAAGAGACGCTTTGATTGAGGCGATATGCTGAACACATTAATTTTTTTAACTTTTTATGCCCATTATTCAATACATAGACACAGCACCCAAACTAAGCGAACTCTGCAGGCAAATCAGTAAAGAACCCTGGTTGGCGCTGGATACCGAATTTCTCAGAGAAAAAACGTATTATCCAAAGTTTTGCCTGCTTCAGATTGCAACGCCCGACTGGGTTGCCTGCATAGATCCCCTGGCTTTGGATAATCTGAATGAATTGTTCGACGCCATCTACAACCCGGACATCATTAAAGTCTTTCATTCCTGCAGGCAGGATCTGGAAATCTTTTACCAAATCACCGGTAAAGTTCCTTCCCCGGTCTTTGATACCCAAATCGCTGCGCCATTGTTGGGATTTCAGGAAAATCCGGGCTATGCAATGCTGGTATCCAGTTTATTGAATGTAAACCTCAGCAAAGCTCATACGCGTACGGATTGGACGGTGCGCCCTTTGAGCGAGGCTCAGCTTGAGTATGCGGCAGATGATGTGATTTATCTGTGTCAAATTTATAAGCTCATGCTGGAAAAGCTGGAAAAATTAAACCGTCTGGATTGGCTGAAACTCGATTTTGAGCTGTTACAAAACACAGAGTTATACGATGTATCCCCCAAAAATGCCTGGCTTAAAGTTCGCGGCAAAAATAAATTGACCGGCAAACAGTTATCCATTGTGCAAGCCTTATGCGAATGGCGGGAGAAAACTGCTCAGAACGAAGACAGGCCAAGAAACTGGCTATTGCGGGACGATATGCTGTTTGAATTGGCCAAGCTTCAACCCTCAGGTATAGACGAGTTGATTGCCGTGCGGGGCTTTAATGAACGCATCGCGACGAAACACGGCAAAACCATCTGCCGGTTGATTGATGAAGCAAAACAAAGGCCTCCGGTTCCACTCAATGACAAAGGACGGTCAGCAAAAAAGTCCCAGCATCAAGAAGCGATTCTTGATATTTTAACCGCGCTGGTTCGCATTCGAGCTGATGAAAACGACTTAAATCCAGCGATTCTTGCCAGCCGGAAAGATCTGGAACTGTTGCTGTTTGATGACCCGGATTCCCTGCTCAGGCAGGGCTGGCGTTACAGCATGGTCGGACAGGAATTGGAAGGTCTTTTAAAAGGCGAGCAACTTTTAGGCATAGATGCGGAAAAAGTGTACAGCGTTGATAAGCCGGAGTAATCCAAACTAAAACCTGATTAGCAAGATAAATCCATAAGTGTCCGTCATGCCCGTCTGAAAACGGGCATCCAGTGCCATGGATGGGAAGCTTCGTGCTATCCATGTGATCTGGATTCCGGCAACCCCAGCCGGAATATCTCGTTCCCAAGCTCCAGCTTGGGAATGCCTACCCTCAAGCTCAGCTTGATGAACATCTGTTTCAGAATAAATTAGATCTATGGGACGGAGGACTCGGTGAAAAACGGGACCGCATCAATCGCGAAAGATGCGGAACGTACCTCACCGCATCCTGCCACACTACTGTCAAACTTGGCTATGTGGACTTGCTAGAACATTGGCGTTATTCAAGTGCGCAGGCTTATGTCGGTAAAGACGCTTTGTTGCTTATCGTTTTGCTCTATTGAAATACCAAGCTGAGCTTGAAGGTAGGCATTCCCAAGCTTGAGCTTGGGAACGAGACAATCAGTCAAGCATTGCCGTTAAGATGCTTGCAGGTTGACTGGTTGCTGAGCCAATTGGGTTCGAATCGAGATGAAAGTGTACAGCGTAAATAAACCGGAGTAATTCAATCTAAATTGGATTGGCAAGTTGTCCGAGCGTGACATTCCGTAACTGGGGTCAGAGTTAAGTTAACCTAAGTTTACTTTGCCCCAGTTATTTTTTAATCGTCGCGGCAGCTCGTCAATTAACAGCAATTATTTTCTCCCTTGCCCCACCAAAAAGCCGATTAAGCCGGATGCAATTGCGCTGATAATGCCTGCGGCCCATTTTTTATCTTCCACCGTTCCTACCGCGAAGAGATAAACACAGCCGCCAAAAACAACACTCACGACGAGAAGAGCAAAACAAAATAGCGAATAGGTCATCTTTCGTTTCAGTTCGGCCTCTGCCATTTCCCTTGCTCGCCTGGCAGTTGCATCCTCGGGAGTTTCGTTGCTGACTGACAACTCGTACTTATGATCGTTACCGACGATTTGTCCCAGGTTGATCTGGGAGTCGCTGCGTTTTTCGTCGCTTATCCCGTTCACTAGATGCCTACGATCTCGGTCAATAATTGTTTGTTTTGATCAAGGATACCTAATCTTTTTTTCTCCGATTTAGCTTCAGCGACCACGTCATACAAGGCAATGGCTTTGCGTAGAATCTCGGTTTTAGTGGTGTGCCCCGAAGAGGCCAGTTGTTCCAGTCGTTCGTTTAGCTCAGGTGACACACTCAAGCTGAGGCGAATTGTTTCTTTATCGTTTGCCATACAGTTCTCCTATTGCGTTAAAAAGGCGCTATTTATATGCAAATAATACGCTTATTTTTCACATAAACAAGTCGCCAAATTTGCAGCCGATGGTGGCAACCGCATCAGTCCAGAACGTCTAAAACGCTGAAGTCTATAACAATGGAGTTTTGCAAAAGCTCTCATGAACAACTTGAGAGGGAATAACTGCGTTTAGAGTAAACGTAGATTTACTTTGACTCCAGTTATTGCTTGATCGCTTGTCTCGTTCCCAAGCTCCAGCTTGGGAACGCCTATCCTCAAGCTCAGCTTGACGAACATCTGTTTCAGAACAAATTAGATCTATTGCAGGCATTGGCTTACCGCCCGTTTGGGAAAAACTTAAAAGTCAGATTTTTCTTGGCGAAAAAGCATTTTTGCAAAGATTGCAAAAGCAAATTCAAATCGATGCGGGAGACTTAAAAGAAATCCCAAAAGCGCAACGGAGACCTCCAGCTGAACCATTAAGCCATTATGTCGAAATCTTTGCCGATGCCAAGAAAGGAATGAAGAAAGCCTATGAGAGTGGTGATTACACCATGCAACAAATTGCAGACGCTTTTGGCGTACAATATTCTACAGTCAGTAGAGCGGTTAATCATAAGTAAGCTAAAGAAATGCTTGATTGCAAGACCTGACCCCCTTCTGCATTTTGAAAAGGTGGACAAGCAATTGTCCGATCTAAAACTGGAAATAGCTAACAAGGCATTACCGTAGCGTTAGGCGAAAGGAAAGCAAAGAAATGATTAAAAATTTATTCGATAAACTATTTGGGCGTAAAGAAGCAATAGAACTCCAAAATATACAAGATGCAAAACAATTCATCGAAAGTCCGCAGCCTATTAAGAGAAGCAGCGGCTATCGCGAAGAAGTTAAAGAAAAGTATGGATTTGATTTACCTGCGTCAGATACAGACAAGATTTATCTTGGAAAAAAGTTTGAGCAAGAAGCTGATCTTGAGAAAGCCTGCGCTTGTTACGAAGGATGCATAAAAAATAGATTTGAAGGAAATGGACCATATGACCGTTTAATAATTTTGTATAAAAAGCTTGGGCGGCATGATGACGCACTTCGAATTGTAAAAAAAGCCATATCAGTATTTGAAAAAGTTTCCAAGCAGGGTCGGATAGATGGAGCCAAAAAGCTTGAAAAATACAAATCAGAACTTGAAAAAATTACAAGAAAAATAGCCTAAAAACCACCGCTTATAACGGCGTTATCCAATAGAAACTAATACGCGAGCGAATCAAAAACATATGTCATACACCGCGACGGTCTGCAATATAATGATCGCTTCCCCTGGCGATGTTCAAAGCGAACGCAACATCGTTCGCGAAGTAGTCCACGAATGGAACGCAACTCACGCTGAGTCGCGAAAAGCAGTCCTCTTGCCGGTAGGTTGGGAAACACACTCGACACCTTTGATGGGCGCTGAACCACAGACCATTATCAACTGGCAGATACTTGAGCAAAGCGATTTGCTTATCGCCGTTTTCTGGACACGGCTAGGAACGCCAACTGCCAGTGCAAGTAGTGGAACTGTAGAAGAAATCGAGAAACACATTGCGGCCGGTAGACCAGCAATGATATATTTTTCAAGCGCTCCTGTTGCGCTCGATAGCGTCGATCGGGTCCAATATGAGGCGCTTACCGCATTCAAGAAGTCGTGCCAAACGAAGGGGCTTTACGAAACCTACGAATCACCAGCGCAGTTTCATGAAAAAGTCAGGCGACAACTGTCCCAAACTTTGAACTCTAATCCCTACTTTATAAATCTTTTGATTGCTTCTTCGGGGTCCACAAAGACAGCTGTTGCGTCTGCTATTGTTCCAACACTTTCACGAGAGGCATCGGAGCTCCTTAAAACCGCTGTTGCCTCTGGAGGTGACATTATGGTTCTCGCTTTTTTGGGTGGATCAGAGGTTCAAACCGGAGGGCGCAATTTCGTAGAATCCGGCAATCCTAGATCGCGAGCAATTTGGGAAGGATCTGTTGACGAATTGGAACGACAGGGATTTATAGAATCGTCTGATCCAAAGCGGCAAGTTTTCAGAGTGACTCGCGAGGGATACGATGCGGCAGATCTGATTTGAATCGGGAAAAGGGGTCACCCATTAGCCTGCCGTAGTCAATAAGCCAAAACAATCCCTCAAGCCTATTTTGGCTTTTTTTCGAATTAACTGTCTTTAAGATCAATCACTTTAACCTGTTATTGAACCGGCGGACTTTGTGATCGCGAGGTCCGAGAGTGTGGATAAGTTGTGGTCAGCAGGGAGGCTGTCCATGACTTATCCACACGGCTCTGCTCGGACCGGTCCGCAGGACGCGTCCACAAGTCCGCCGGTTATTCCTCTAATAGTTGCTCTGACAGTCAATTCTCAAACCGCTTTGCTTGTTTTTCTTTTTCGTCACTCTGTTCGGTTCGCTGTCTACGCGCCCGTCTTCTCGCTCGTGTGATTCGCTCATCGAACTGATGCGCGTCAGTCACCCATCAGGATCAAGACGTGGCCTCTTACCCGAGGTAAGTGGTTCGCCCCTGGCTCAATTGAGCCCCAGAAAAATGATCGGTGCCAAGCCTTGTCCAATTGTGCACGGCACAACAGGTTTTATGGTTCTCCGTTAACACGGTCCAGACCCCTAATGGCTCAAAGCTTGGGCGTATCAGCTCCCCTTGCGGAGATAACGATTAGTGGGTCGGTTGAGCAACTTGCCAATCAGGTCTGGTGGTTATCAGCCAACCCCGTGTTCAGTTCAGCTGCTCAACCTATTCGCTTATTCGGTTATACAAAACATTTCGTGTCGTTAAAGGGGACGTGGTCCCGCATCACGAAGTAACTCGCCCTCGCCAGTTTATGCGCGACCGCTTTGAGTGCGACGACACGGTTGCACTTGGCGGCCTTGCGTTGATAAAA
>Ga0208244_100134_pt1 | contig 100056 bp, 73 predicted proteins | sample SubbioCR12Aug_5A_FD_184828 | JGI IMG/M metagenome (GOLD analysis project Ga0208244, IMG submission 184828) | Serpentinite rock and fluid subsurface biosphere microbial communities from McLaughlin Reserve, California, USA - CR12Aug_5A (SPAdes) | ecosystem: Environmental > Terrestrial > Deep... | reverse complement strand
GGGGGGGGGGGGGGGGGGGGATTCCCCGTTTATAAAAACCGCTAACAACCACCTGCTCAATACCTGGCTGATACGTCAAAGCACCAGACTATCCGGAAGCAATTCTGAGCTGGCACTCCGGTTTCCCAATGTTTTGGCTTTTCTGGTTTATGGGATCGCTGTATGGCTGATTCTCAAACCATGGAAAAACAACCCACTGCTCTATTTTTCCGGTTGTGGATTGCTGCTTCTCAACCCCTATATGATTGACTTCTTCTCGCTTGCCAGAGGATATGGACTTGCTTTAGCTTTTGGTTTGATGGCTATATATTTCTTTGTGAAAGCAAGGGAACCCGGCCAAATGAAGTATTTTGCCCGAGACTTCTTTTTTTCCTTGCTTTTCAGTCTACTCGCGGCCTGGTCAAACTTCATCCTGATAAACCTGAATATTGCCCTGCTCGCCTTGTATTTGCTTGAATTTTTGATGAACTCCAAGAAACAAACCTTTAAGGAAAATATACCGGTTGTTATAGGTCTTTTGTTGATACTGGGTCTCAACATTCATCATATCAATAAAATATATGATATGTTAATGGTTTTGAAGGACAACAAAGAACTCTATATTGGAAGCAATCAGGGATTCATCGAATCTACCCTGCGCATACTGATTCACCGATCCATCTATTTAAGTTATTATGGAGAACAGTTTTGGCTCAGGTTATATCACGGGCTGCTGATCGGATTTTTTTCTCTGAATATAGTTTTGGTTTTCAGGGCGCAATATACCTCATTGAGTAAAGTTTTTAGCATCCTGTTGTTAATGATTGCAGCCTCTGTGCTCCAGTACTATCTGTTTGAAATCCCGTATCCAGTAGAGCGAACTTCTTTAATCTTTATTCCATTAACGGTTTTAACGGTTTTTATGACAGGGGCAGAAATTTCTGACTGGTTGTCAAACTACAAACCTTGGGCTGGTCTGCTTGTTGGTGGAATGATGTTAACGCTTATCGTTTTACCCCTTGGATACCATTTCTATCAAAACCTCAATACGCATTATGCCATTTAATGGAAATTTGATGCAAACTCCAAAGAAGCCGCACGCTTAATGGAAAATGACAACCAACACCAAAAAACAAAGACAATTTTGAGTTCATGGCTGTTCAAACCTGCACTGGAGTACTATCTTTCAAAGCCAGACAGTGATTTTAATGTGTTCGTTGACAATGATTTCAAAACATCAAGTGATTATATTTACTGTTTTCAAAAGGAAAAAGAAATGATAGCCGATTCGGCTGCCTATGTCACAATGATTGATTATTCCGACACCAAAACAGTCTTGCTTCGGCGAAAATAACTCCGATTTTGATTGTAAACTAGTTAATACCAGTACTGCTTAAAACAATAATGAAGGTTTACTTCAACTCCCAGCTTGTCCCTTCCTTGCCGTCTTTGAGCACGATGCTGAGCTTTCCGAGGCTGTCGCGTATAACATCGCTCGTGGCAAAATCCTTTTTTGCACGTGCTTCCTGCCGCAAGTTGATTATGGTTTGCATGAGACCATCTACAAGCTTCAGGTCAGTGCCTGCTTCTTCGGACTGAATTCCCAAAATATCAAACACAAAGTCGTCAACAAGCTGTTTTAACTGTCCAAGCTCAATTTCATTGATTTTCTGATGACCATCACTGACAGCATTGATAAGTCTGACAGCATCAAAAAGTGCCGCGATGACCATCGGGCTGTTGAAATCGTCGTTCATGGCTTCATAGCATGCCTTGCTGATAGCATCGACACCTGATGAAGGGGCGCTATTATCCGTTTTGAGTTTATTAAGGGTTGCAGCAGCCGCAAGTAATTTTTTGAGCCCTTTTTCTGCGGCCTGAAGTGCTTCATTCGAAAAATCGAGCGTGCTGCGGTAGTGCGCCTGAAGAATGAAAAACCGGATTGTCATCGGGCTGTAAGCGCATTCCAGAAGCGGATGACTGCCGGCAAAAAAGTCGTCGAGTGACATTGCGTTGCCGAGCGACTTACCCATTTTCTGCCCGTTGATTGTGATCATATTGTTGTGCATCCAATAGCGCACCGGCGCTTTGCCGTTTGCTATGGTCGACTGTGCAATTTCCGATTCGTGGTGCGGAAACAAAAGGTCCATGCCGCCGCCATGTATGTCGAACTGATCGCCAAGATATTTGCAACCCATCGCCGAGCACTCCATGTGCCATCCGGGAAAACCATCGCTCCAGGGAGAAGGCCAACGCATGATGTGCGATGTTTCTGCACGTTTCCAAAGGGCAAAATCAAAGCTGTTTCTTTTTTCTGATTGTCCGGCCAATGCACGTGTGTTGCTTATCAGATCTTCAATTTTTCTACCTGAAAGAACGCCATAATGGTGGGTGCGGTTGTACTTTTCAACGTCAAAATAAACCGAACCTTCTACTTCGTAGGCATAACCGGCATCCAGAATTTTCTGAACCATGGTTATCTGTTCAATCACATGGCCGGATGCATGGGGTTCAATTGATGGTCGCAACACATTCAGCTGATCCATGTTTTTGTGGTACCTCACTGTATAATGTTGCACCACTTCCATAGGTTCTATCTGTTCAAGGCGTGCTTTCTGAGCAATCTTGTCTTCGCCTTCATCAGCATCATTTTCCAGGTGGCCTACATCGGTAATGTTGCGCACATAGCGCACCTTGTAGCCAAGATGTGTGAGATAGCGGAAAACCAGATCAAAAGTGATAGCAGGCCGGGCATGTCCGAGATGCGCATCGCCATAAACTGTTGGGCCGCAGACATACATGCCGGTCATGGGAGGATTCATTGGTTCGAAAACTTCCTTTTTACGGCTTAATGTATTAAAAACGAAAACTTTATTTTCTTTATACAGTGTATTCATGATTCAATGCTGAATGAAGCTGCAAAGTAACAAAAAATCGCGCAGTTGGTGTATGGTTTTTGTCGGAAGCGACGCCAAACTTCTTACTTTTGCTTCTTAATTGTTAAAAGAATAACACAGCTATGGAAAGAATTTTAGTGATCGGATGCTCCGGGCAGATTGGCTCGGAACTGACCCTCGCCTTAAGAAAGATTTATGGCAATCAGAATGTTTTTGCCACCGACATCAAGCAGCCTCAGGCCGATATTCTCGAAAGCGGCCCGTTCAATAATCTCGATGTGCTTGACTACAACAACTTGCTGCATTTTGCTGTAAGGTTCAAAATTACACAGGTATACAACCTCGCAGCTGTGCTTTCGGGCAATGCCGAAAAAATACCGCAGCAGGCGTGGGACATCAATATGCGCGCATTGATGAATACCCTTGAGCTGGCCCGTGATTCAGATGCCAAAAAACTTTTCTGGCCTAGTTCTATTGCTGTTTTCGGACCGACAACACCAAGGCACAATACACCTCAGCTTACTGTGATGGAACCCAATACTGTGTATGGCATTAGCAAGCTGGCCGGCGAACGCTGGGGCGAATATTACCACAAACGTTATGGTGTTGATTTTCGCAGTTTGCGCTATCCCGGATTGATCAGCTACAAAACTGAAGCCGGTGGCGGAACTACTGACTATGCTGTTGAAATCTATTATGATGCTATCCGTCAGAATAAGTACAACTGTTTTCTGCGCGAAGACACTGCTTTGCCAATGATGTTTATGGACGATGCCATCCGTGCCACCATTCAGCTGATGGATGCAGACGACAGCAAACTTTCATTGCGTTCGAGCTACAATGTTGGAGGTATGAGTTTCACACCCAAAGATGTGGCCGCAGCAATCCGCAAACACAAGCCTGACTTCAGTATTACTTACGAACCCGATTTCAGACAGGCCATTGCCGACTCATGGCCTGCCAGCATCGACGACAGTGTGGCACGTCAGGACTGGGGTCTTAATGATGCCTTCAATCTCGAAAGCATGACCGAACTTATGCTAAATGAAATTGAAAAAAAGGTTGTGCTGGAATAATCATCTGAGGAATCAGAAAAAACTGTTTCATAAAAGCCTTCAGGGTTTTCGAAAACCTTGAAGGCTATACAGAGAAATCATTTTCATGACTTTGCAGGAAGAGTTTAAGTGAACATATCCACTATTACTTTGCCTATCATGAACAAACCAAACCCTATAAGTCCTACGCCTGCAACTTTATTGAAAACCCCAATAGTACGCATATTCAAAAAACGTTTAATACTGAATGAGGCATAAGCTTTCGTAATGTCGCTCACCAATACAACAATCAATGTGCCGCCGAAAAAGTAAAAGAGCTCTTTTTGGTTTCCACCGAATTTCGCTGAGATACCTACAACAACACCAATCCAGAAAATCCAGACAAAAGGGTTGACAAAATTCATGAAAAAGCCTTTGGCAACATAAGTAAACCATCTTGGGCCACTTACCTTTATTGGAAGTTCGCCGTTTTCGGGGACTTCAGTTATCACTTTTCGGGTGTAAGTAACCAGTCCGAAAATGATAAGAATCACCCCACTGATAATACCAAACCAAAAACTGTTACTAGGCTCGGTAACTATTTGAATTGCACCCATCAGACAAAGAACAACCATCAGCAGGTCGTTGATGAAAATACCTGCCGCAAGCAAAACGGCAGGCCAGAATCCGCGGTGGATGCTTGTTTGGACCAAAGCAAAAAACGCAGGGCCAAAACCAAAAAAAGTGGCCAATGTAAGGCCCAACAATGCGCCTTCAAGAAAAATCACTATCATAATTTCAATGCTTCAAAAAAGTCTATTGGTTGGATCAGTTGTTATTACTTCTCACTTCTGCCAGATGCTTTTCCCAAACTTCCAGGCGTTGTCCTTTCATCACACGCGGGAACTTATTGGCGCTGCCTTCTTTGCCCATATTTTTCATGAAATCGTTAAATACTTTCGTGGGCAGCACTTCAATAAAGATGTCTGTGATGGCCTCGGTGCGCTCAACCATATAATCATCATTCAACTGATTGAGGTAGCCGTCAATTTTCTGGATTGCTGTCTGAGGATCGACTGCATCATCAGTTCCCAGATACCAGCGATGCGCAAACATTGAGCCGTGGCGGAAACCTGCAACAGTAAACTCCCGCACTTCGATATTCAGTTCTTCCTGTAATAGTTCAATGGCACGTGACATATTTTCAACCGAAAGGTGCTCACCACAAATACTCAAAAACTGCTTGGTTCTTCCAGTGATAAGAATTTCGCACTTACTTACATCTACAAACTTTATCGTGTCGCCAATGAGATAGCGCCAGGCACCTGCGTTGGTCGACATGAGCAAAGCATATTCAACACTGTTTTTAGCTTCGGCCAAAGTGAAAGTTTCAGGATTTTCTCTCAGATTTCCATCCTCATCGAAGTTATCTTCATTGAACGGCACAAACTCATAATAGATACCATTGTCGGTTATCAATTGCATGATACGTTTGTCAAGCCGCGTCTGATATGCGATATAGCCTTCAGATGCAAGATAGCTTTCGGAATATACCACAGGTTTGCTGAATAGTTTCTCAAAACTTTTTTCGTAGGGAGCAAAAGATACGCCGCTATGCACATACACTGTGAGGTTGGGCCAGATATCGTGAATCGTTTTCAGCTTGTATTCTTTGATGATACGTTCCATGAGAATCTGCACCCATGCAGGCACACCAACAATGACGCCGATATCCCAGCTTGGTGCTTTTTTTATCATCTCATTGAGCTTGGTTGCCCAGTCGGTAGTTTTGGAAATTCTTCTTCCTGGTTTGTAAAAATGCTCAAACCAAAAGGGGATATTGGCTGCTGTAATACCCGAAAGATCGCCTGCAAAATAGGTTCCGTTAAACTGAAGGTGTGTGCTGCCGCCAATCATGAGCATCCCTTTTTCGTAGAATTGCACAGGAAAATTGTATTTTGAGGCCGACACTAATTGCCTTATACTGGCTCTTTTGATTGAGTTGAGCATGTCTTGGGTGATCGGAATGTGCTTGCTTGAAGCCTCCGATGTTCCGGAACTCAGCGCAAAATATTTCACTCTTCCGGGCCAGCTCACATAAGCCTCGCCATTCAGCGCTCTGTACCACCATTGTTTATACATGGCATTGTAATCAAAAACAGGCACCGTTTTACTAAATGCTTTGGCAATATCGCCACTTTCCAGAATTGATTCAAAATCATAATGCTCACCAAAAGATGTAAACTGTGCTTTTCGCAGAAGTTTCTTCAGTTGATTGTTTTGAGCAGCAACAGGATTGGTTCGTTGGCTTTTTAGCTCAACGGGCATATTTCGCAACTCGTAAGCTTTTTTTATAATTGCACCTAATATTGGCATAATACTATTGAGGTATAAGGTTTTTACCGGCACAAATTTATCAAAAAAGCTTATTGTTTGCACAACGATGTTACAAAGCGGCTCATTTATGAAAGCTGTTTGATTCAAAATCCAAAGAAATTTTACATCATTTGTCTTTTTTGTGTGGATAACACTATATTTGTTCACCAAAAACAAATTTTATGAACCTCAAGAACATCTTACTTACAGGCCTTTGTGTATTATTCTTTTCTGTATTGGCTTTTTCCCAGGAGGAAGAGGCTGTCGCTCCCGGAAAAGTGAAAACTGGTTGGAATATGGGCGTGCTTCCAGCAATTTCATACAACACCGATCTGGGTTTCCAGTATGGTGGTCTGGTGAATTTCTATTATTACGGCGATGGGAAAACATATCCCAAATACATGCATTCGCTTTATGCGGAGGTGTCGCGCTATACCAAAGGTAGTGGTATCAACAGGTTTTTCTATGACTCGGAATACCTCATTCCGAATATCAGGATTACTTCCGACCTGAGTTTACTGACCGAAAAAGCCCTCGATTTTTATGGCTTCAACGGCTACGATGCGGTGTTTAATTCAGCATGGGTGGACGACACAGATACTGCTAACTACGTTTCGCGTATGTTTTATCGCCATGAAAGGAAAATGTTTCGCTTCATGACCGACTTTCAGGGCAAAATCAAAGGTGGCGACCTGCGCTGGGTTGCTGGTTTCGGAATTCTGAAAAACACCATTGCTTCTGTTGATATCGATGCCTTGAACAAAGGCAAGGATGACGAAGACAAACTACCAGATGTATCCGGTTTGTATGATAATTATGTGGATTGGGGCATCATAAGCAAAGAAGAAAAAGATGGCGGATGGTCAAACTACCTCAAGCTCGGGCTTGTTTACGACACCCGTGATTTTGAACCCAATCCGATGAAAGGTATATGGAGTGAAATTGTTTTCTTCGCTGCACCTGAGTTTTTTGGCAATGGCGATTTTGGATTTTCAAAAATTTCTGCAACCCACCGCCAGTATTTCACAATCGTAAAAGATAAATTGTCTTTTGCATATCGCCTGAATTATCAGGGAACTGTAGCCGGCAATGTACCCTTCTACATGCAACCTTATATGATCAACTCTTTCAGCAACTCATCCAATACCGATGGCTTGGGTGGCTCCAAGACCTTGCGCGGAGTTATCAGAAACAGGGTCGTAGGCGATGCTTTTGCATACGGAAATGCTGAATTTCGTTGGAAATTCTACCGTGGTGTAGTGCTGAACCAAAATATTTATCTCGGCTTGAACACATTTATAGATGCAGGTCAGGTAATCAAAAAGATTGACTTCGATAAAAGCAATCTTCCGGTAGGTTTGACACTATCTGACTATTTTCTCACAGATGAAGAAAGCCTGCATACTACCTACGGCGCCGGTTTACGCATCGTGATGAACGAAAATTTCATTGTTGCAGTAGATTATGGCCGCCCGATAGATAAACGTGATGGAGGCGGAGGCTTGTACATCGGTTTGAATTTCTTGTTCTAATAGAGAAAATCTTTTTTTCTTGCCTCCTTTTGTTCCGGACAGCACATGATTTCATTATCCGGACTTTGCATGCACATTGAAGCTATAAAAAGGTTTCAGTGCAGCTATGGCCTTTGCTAAAAGCTATCGTTAACATTCCTAAACATTTCACTGAACAATTAACATTAACTTTGCGTTGTTTTTGCTGATAAAAAAACCTATATTATCGTAATGTTAATGACGCTATGAAGAAAAATTTTGCTATTTACCTCCCTTTGTTATTTTCACTTGTACTTGCGCTTGGCTTGTATTTTGGTTATAGAATTGCTGCCGACTCATCAGATCATGAGAAGTCTGTTTTTTATATGCCCTCTGCCAAAGGAGGTAAGCTCGACAATATACTTGGATATATCGAACGCGATTATGTGGATACAGTAGACAATAAAACTCTTGAAAACAATGCCATCAAAGGCATGCTCGAAAAACTTGATCCGCACAGCCAATACATCACCGCTGAGGAGTTCAACGAAATGAACGATCCACTCCTGGGAAGTTTTGAAGGAATCGGTGTTTCTTTCCGAATCGAGAAAGATACAATTACAGTTATAAATCCTGTGAAAGGTGGCCCATCTGAAAGAGTTGGCGTGATGCCCGGCGACCGCATCGTTTATATCGACGATACTTTGGTGGCCGGCGTAGAAGTAACCAACCGCGATGCCATGCGAATGCTAAAAGGGAAAAAGGGTACCAAAGTAAATGTGCAGATGTTTCGGCGAGGTGTCGATGGTCTCACACCCTTCACCATCACACGGGATGTGATTCCAACTTACAGCCTGGATGTGGCCTATATGATCAATAAAACAACCGGCTTTATAAAACTGAATAAGTTTTCAGCTACAACGCATCAGGAGTTTCTGGAAGCATCAAAAAAACTCAAAGATCAGGGGATGGAAAAGCTTATCCTTGACCTGCGCGGCAACTCCGGAGGATACCTGAAGGCAGCAACTGACATCGTTGATGAATTTTTACCCCAGGGAAAACTTATCGTATACACCCAGGGAAAAAACAGACCAAAAACATTCAGTTTTGCTACCAAAAAAGGAATTTTTGAAAACGAGGAAGTGATTGTTCTTATCGATGAGGGATCAGCCAGTGCAAGTGAAATTGTCGCTGGGGCGCTTCAGGACAATGACCGCGGTACAATCATCGGTCGCCGCTCTTTTGGCAAAGGACTCGTTCAGGAACAAATGTCAATGCGGGATGGATCTGCTGTTCGCCTCACTGTGGCCCGTTACTATACACCCACAGGCCGCTCTATTCAAAAACCCTACGATGGAGACTTTGAAAAATACCATCACGAACCTTTTGACCGTTTTGTTAATGGTGAAATGATGAATCCTGACAGCATCCATTTTACTGATACACTGAAGTTTGTCACTCCAATGGGAAAAGTTGTTTATGGCGGCGGCGGCATCATGCCCGATGTGTTTGTTCCAATGAGCACAGACAGTAGTCTGTTCTTTTATAACCGCCTTGCCAATAGCGGGCTCATTTTCCAGTTTGCTTTCGACTACTCTGATACCTACCGCTCAGAACTCAATAAGTATAAAAACGTTAGCGACTTTGACAAAAGATTTCGTGTTTCTGAAAAAATTATGGCTGATTTGCTCAAGCTTGCTGCCGACAGAGGTGTTACTGCCGACAAAGAAGCGCTCAAGGGAAGCCGTGACAGAATAAGTACACTCTTCAAGGCGTATGTGGGTCGCAATATTTTTGATGATGAAGGTTTTTACCCAATTTATCAGCAGATCGATCCTGTGCTGCTGCGTGCGATAAGCTACCTTGACGAATAACAAAAAAGCATTCAGATTCTGATGATTCCGGCTATCATAATATTGTCGATGCTGCTGCGGTTGCTCACTTTTGCCGTGGTGATGAATTATTACAAAGTGTCCCGCTTTCGCACAGCCTGGATTTTGATTGCCGCCGGAATGATCTTGCTGGCATTGGAAAATCTGTTTCAGCTTCTGGCTATGGCAGGCGTTTCAACTTTGGCTACCGGAACCTTTATACCCCATGCTGCCGGACTTGCTGTATCACTTTTAATGCTCAGCGGAACAGCACTCATAAATACAATTCTTAAGCGGCTTGATTCAGTTGAACGCAATAAAAAAAATATTGAGCGCCGTTTTCAATTACTTTTCAACACCAGCTCCGATCAGCTTTTTGTGCTTTCAACAGATGGAAAAATTGCAGAAGTTAACCAATCGGCTTGCGAACGTTTGGGAATGGAGCGCAATGAATTGCTCGATAAGCACTTTGCCGACATTAAGGCCAGTCCAGCTTCGGAAGGCGTGATGGATCATGTTTCAACTATCCGAACCAATGGAATGCATATTTTCGAAACAGATTTACGCAACAAATCCGGAAAGCGTTTTCCTGTTGAAATCAATTGCCGACTCATCGAAATTGACGAAAAACCTTTCATAACTTGTGTGGCACGCAACATAAGCGAGCGCAAAGAACTTGATAAAAAGGTGCGCATCGCCATCATTGAAACTGAGGAAACCGAACGCCGGCGCTTTGCAAAAGAAATTCATGATGGCCTGGGACCACTTTTGTCAACGATAAAACTTTACGTGAACGAGTTGGATGGCATGGAGTCCGGCTCTCATGAAAGAACAGAGTTTATAGATTACATTAACAAACTCGTGAACGAAGCAGTAGATACTGCGCGCAATATAGCAAACAACATCACCCCAAAAATACTTTCAGATTACGGCCTTTTGCGCGCTACCAATACTTTTGTTGATGTTATAAACGCAACAAATCTGCTCAAAATTACTACCAGCTTTCAAAATGTTGAACGCAATATCGGGCCAACGATGGAACTCATTTTTTATCGTATCATCACCGAGTTGATAAACAACACCATCAAGCATGCCAATGCAGCTAACATTTCAATCGAATTAAGGCAAGCTGATAACAAGCTGATATTTGAGTATAAAGATGATGGAATCGGCTTCGACCTTGAGAAGGCAATAGAAAAAGGCGACAACCATATGGGTGTAAAAAACATCATAAGCAGGGTACGTTCGATGAATGGCGTTTTTAATTTCAGAAACACATTGCCTGGTGTGCAAATCAGCATCACAACCGATGTGAATCCAACGAAAGTTTAAAAGTCAGAACCCTGTTGATATTAACTTTTCAGCAATTGCTCAATCACTTTTGGGAAATGCTCATATTCCAAAGTATGAATGCGTTGGGCGAGGGTAGCGGGAGTTTCGTCCGGATGAAGTTTAAAAGCCTTTTGAAAAATAATATCCCCGCTGTCGTAATGTTCATTCACAAAATGAATGGTGATGCCTGACTCTTTTTCACCAGCTGAAACAACAGCTTCATGCACTTTTTCGCCATACATGCCCTTTCCTCCATACTTTGGAAGCAAGGCAGGGTGGATGTTGATAATCCGGTCAGGGAAAGCTGAAAGCAAATGATGTGGAACAAGCCAAAGAAAACCAGCAAGTACAATCAGATCTGTTTTTAAAGAAAGCAGCTCTTGCGTCAGTTTGTCTGTTTCATAGAAAGATGCCCTGTCAATCATCCTGACCGGTATTCCTGCTTTCTCAGCGCGGGCAATAACACCAGCTCCCGGCTTGTTGCATACGACCAAAGTAATTTCAATTTCGGAATCGGATGCAAAAACCGATGCAATCCTTTCCATATTGGTGCCACTACCCGATGCAAAAATGACCATTCTTTTCATGTGGGCAAAAGTAAGCATATCAGGCAAATTATTGCTGATGAAGAAAAGATTTGCAATCATTAAAGAGGTCTGCTTTTATATAGTTTTCAAAATCAACAAAAGCCAATTGCAGTTTCTAAGCAGTATTGCTTTGCAATGACCGGTGATGAAAAAATCTTTTGCAGATTAAATATAAAAGCCTAATTTTGCACCCAGTTTCTAAACTCAATGTAAGTTGTTATGCCTGAACCAATTGTAAGTATATTCTCTGGTAGAGCATCAGAGTATTTGGCTGATAAAATAGCCAAAAGCTATGGTTCAGCGCTTGGGAAGGCAACATTTACTGATTTTTCTGATGGCGAATTTCAGCCTTCATTTGAGGAAAACATCAGAGGACGCGATGTTTTTCTGGTTCAGTCAACCTTTGCACCTACTGACAACCTGTTCGAACTGCTTCTAATGGCAGATGCCGCACGCAGAGCGTCAGCAAGAAAAATTACAGCAGTTATTCCTTATTTTGGTTTCGCCCGTCAGGACAGAAAAGACAAACCACGCGTAACGATAGCCGCAAAACTGGTTGCCAACCTCTTGATTACAGCAGGTATCAGCAGAATTATTACCATTGATTTACATGCCGATCAGATTCAAGGCTTTTTTGATGTCCCTGTCGATCATTTATATGCATCCAATATTTTTGTGCCTTATATAAGGAGTCTGAACCTGCCTAATTTGACAATGGCTTCACCCGATACCGGCGGAACCCGCAGGGCTGCTTCCTATGGAAAGATGCTCGATACCGGCTTTGTAATTTGTTACAAACAAAGGGCTAAACCCAATATAGTCGAAGATATGGCACTTATCGGCGATGTGAAGGGACGTGATGTTATCCTGATTGACGATATCATTGACACCGCCGGATCTATCACCAAAGCAGGTGAACTTATTATGGATCAGGGCGCTAACAGTGTAAGGGCTTTCTGCACACATCCAGTATTTTCCGGAGATGCCTATGAACGCATTGAAAAATCTCCGTTTACGGAAGTTGTTGTTACTGACACCATTCCGCTGAAACAAACAAGCAGCAAAATAAAAGTATTGACAACAGCTGATTTATTCGCCGAAGTGATACGTCGCGTCGAAAACTATGAATCCATCAGTTCGTTGTTCAAATTTTCGAGTACTAAATAGTTAATTAAATTTTTAAAAATGAAAAAAGTATCATTGAGCGGTTCCCTCCGTGGGAACGTAGGGAAAAGAGATGCTAAAGGCCTTCGCTACGAAGGAAAAGTACCATGTGTATTATATGGTGGTGCTGAGCAGGTTCATTTTCATGTAGATCAGGCTAGTTTTAAGCCGATTCTTTTTACACCTGAAACCTATCTGATTATGATAGAGATTGATGGTAAAACCTACAAAGCAATTCTTAAAGATGTGCAATATCATCCGGTTGGTGACCATGTGTTACATGCCGATTTTTTTGAAGTAAAGGATGACAAACCTGTTGTAGTTGCATTGCCTGTAAAGGTTAAAGGCACTTCTCCCGGTGTTATTCGTGGTGGTAAATTGAAGATAAAACTTCCCCGGTTAAACGTAAAAGCGCTATTAGCCCACATGCCTGAATTCATTGAACTCAACATTTCAAAACTGAATGTTGGGCATACAATTAAGGTAAAGGATGTAAAAATTGCAAATGTTACCATGCTTGACAACCAAAATGCTGTTATAGTAGAGGTAAAAGCTGCACGCGGTATCGTTCTTACTGACGACGAAGAGTCAGCAGAAGCATAGCAGATTCCAAAACATCTCATATAAAGGCATATGGCTCTGGCTTATATGCCTTTTTTCATTTCAAAAATCTTTGTTATTTTTATTAAAAGACTATTTTTACGTTTTGACTTCTATGAAATACCTTATCGCATGTTTGGGCAATATCGGAGCAGAATACGCCGACACAAGACATAATATTGGTTTTATGGTAGGCGACTATTTGTGCAAAGATTTGTCAGGTAAGTTTGAAACCACCCGGCTGGCACAACTGGCTTTGTTGAAATACAAAAGCAGGTCGCTTGTTGTGATTAAACCTACAACTTATATGAATCTTAGCGGAAAAGCTGTTCAGTATTGGCTCCGGCAGGAGCAGATACCGGTTGAAAACCTGTTGGTTGTGGTAGATGATATCGCACTTCCAACGGCTACCCTTCGCTTGAAACTCAAAGGCGGAGATGCCGGCCATAATGGGTTGGAGCACATCATCAACACGCTTGGAACAAATCAGTTTTCACGTTTACGCTTTGGCATTGGTGACGATTTTCCGAAAGGCAGACAGGTAGATTATGTATTGGGCAACTGGTCACGGCAGGAACTTGAAATAATTGAACCAAAGATTTTGGTTGCTTCCGAAATGATTAAAAGCTTTGCTACCATTGGCGCAGAACGAACCATGACAGCCTATAATAATAAGTAATACCGAAAGCCGTCAACGAAAAAAGCCGCTGAAAACAATTTTCAGCGGCTTTTTTTGGATCTGTTTATACTATAACTGATAATCAGGTCTGATTTTTTTTGCAATAATTTCATGCAGCAGATTCACATCAATCCTTTCCTGCTTCATGGTATCACGGTCGCGGATTGTAACAGTATTGTCTTCGATTGTCTGATGATCCACGGTGAGGCAGAAGGGTGTTCCGATGGCATCCTGACGGCGGTATCGTTTGCCGATTGAGTCTTTTTCCTCATACTGACAATTGAAATCAAACTTCAGGCTGTCCATAATCTGTCTTGCTTTTTCAGGAAGGCCATCTTTTGCTACCAACGGCAATATAGCCGCTTTTACCGGGGCCAGCACAGGAGGAAGCATCAAAACAACGCGTTCGGTTCCATCCTCCAATTTTTCTTCTTTGTAGGAATTGCTAAGCATCGCCAGAAACATGCGGTCCAATCCGATAGAAGTTTCAACCACATACGGCACATAGCTTTCATTCAACTCGGGATCGAAATACTGAAGTTTCTTGCCGGAATATTTCTGATGCGCTCCCAAATCGAAATCCGTGCGGGAGTGAATGCCTTCAAGTTCTTTGAAACCAAAAGGGAATTCAAATTCGATATCAGCTGCAGCATTGGCATAGTGTGCAAGTTTTTCATGATCATGAAAACGGTATTTTGTGGCAGGTATTCCCATCGAAAGATGCCATTTCATGCGTTCTTTTTTCCAATGTTCAAACCAGTTCAGCTCTTCGCCCGGGCGAACAAAAAACTGCATTTCCATTTGTTCGAATTCCCGCATACGGAAAATAAACTGTCTTGCAACAATCTCGTTTCTAAACGCTTTGCCAGTTTGCGCAATCCCGAAAGGAATTTTCATACGGCCAGTTTTCTGCACATTGAGGTAATTAACGAAAATACCCTGAGCAGTCTCCGGGCGAAGGTAGACCTCACTTGCGCCATCAGCTGTAGAGCCCATTTGGGTTGAAAACATCAGGTTGAAATGACGCACTTCGGTCCAGTTGCGTGTGCCTGAAATCGGACAAACAATGGCAAGGTCTTCGATCAATTGTTTGAACGCAACCATGTCGGAGCTTTCCATTGCACCGTAAAGTCTTTTTTTGATATCGTCAGTTTGGTTGACATATTCAAGCACACGTGGATTAGTTGTCAAAAACTGCTGCTCATCAAAACTTTCGCCAAAGCGTTTGCGCGCCTTTTCGACTTCTTTATTAATCTTATCTTCAATTTTCGCAAGATAATCTTCCACAAGCACATCAGCGCGATAGCGCTTTTTCGAGTCTTTGTTATCGATCAGCGGGTCGCTGAATGCATCAACGTGGCCTGAAGCTTTCCAGGTTGTTGGATGCATAAAAATAGCAGCATCGATACCAACAATATTGTCGTGAAACTGAACCATGGCTTTCCACCAGTAACTGCGGATATTATTTTTCAGTTCAACGCCATTTTGTCCGTAATCATATACGGCGCTCAAACCTTCGTATATCTCACTCGATTGAAAAATAAACCCATACTCTTTGGCATGGGAAGTAATCTTTTTGAAAAAGTCTTCTTGTTTAATCATGGGCGCAAAAATAGAAAAATGATTTGAATGCTTGATAAGTTTGATAAAAGTCAGTTGTAAATGAATAAAAAACCTGCTAAAACCACCTTTTCAGATTTCGGCAGGATGAATTTTCTGCGGTTAATAATGTTAGAAAAACACCTTTAAGGTTCTACCTGAAGGCTGATCCAGGTTTTTTCGGCAGCAAGTTGTTCGGCTCCTTTGATAGAGTAATCTTTTGCCTGAGACATTGCCTCACCATCGAGTCTAACTTCAATTAGGTATTGTTTTTTGAAGCCTTCACCCAATTCGGCAGCAACCACAAACTCTATCTGTCGCTTTTCTTTCTGACTCCATTCGAGCAGCTTGCTTTTGAAATTGAAATCGTTTTTTTGAAGCAAATCAATGTCCATGTGAACTTCAATAATCCGTCTGATGATAATCTTTCGTGTAAAATTAAAGCCCTTATCAAGATAAATTGCGCCAATAATAGCCTCAAAGGCATCGCCGTTGACTGAACGGAACATGCTTTTGTTATCTCCGTTGAGATTTACAAGCATATCAAGCCCAAGCTTCTGAGACAGTTTGTTGAGTGAACTCCGGCTTACAATCCGGGAACGCATCTCAGTAAGAAATCCCTCATTTTTGTATGGGAATTTTTTAAAAAGATAATCAGCTACAACAGCGCTGAGCACAGCATCACCAAGGTATTCGAGACGCTCGTTACTCAGCTTGTAGCCATTAAGGATTTCATTTGCAGCCGATTTATGTCTGAAAGCAAGCTGATACAAAAAAATATTCCCGGGAAAGAACCCAAAAATATTTTTGATAGAATATGCAAGTTCTTTATCAGCTGAAAAAATTGCTTTGACTGAATCTAAAAGAAACAAATTTCTTTGTGTTAAGGTTCCAATAACAGCGCTTAAAACAGATGTTCGCAGTAGTTATACATGCGGAGTGTTAAATCAGAATACGATACTGATTTATCAGGGACTAAATTTTTTAACGATAATAGAAGCATTGTGACCACCGAACCCAAATGTGTTTGTGAGGGCTGCGTTTATCACGCGTTTACGGGCAGTTCCATAAGTGAAATCCAGCCGGCTATCAATTTCAGGATCATCTGTAAAGTGATTGATTGTAGGAGGCACTATATCATTTTGCACCGCCAGTATAGTCGCAATGGCTTCAACTACACCTGCACCTCCCAGCAAATGGCCAGTCATTGATTTTGTGGAATTGATGCTGATGTTATATGCATGTTCACCAAAGAGACTCACAATTGCTTTAGGCTCAGCGATATCGCCAAGGGGCGTCGAAGTTCCATGTGTGTTGATGTGCTGAATATCTTCTAAGTTCATACCGGCATCCTGAAGTGCGCGTTTCATACTTAACTGAGCGCCGAGACCTTCAGGGTGAGGTGAGGTCATGTGGTTAGCATCGGCTGAAAGACCACATCCGACAAGTTCAGCATAAATTTTTGCGCCACGGCGCAAAGCATGTTCAAGTTCTTCTAAAATAATTCCGCCACCACCTTCGCCGATCACAAAACCATCACGGTCTTTGTCAAATGGTCGTGAAGCAGTTGCAGGATCATCATTTCTGGTAGAGAGGGCATGCATTGCATTGAAGCCACCAACACCGGCTTGTGTCACAGCGGCTTCAGACCCACCTGAAACAAACGCTACTGCTTTGCCCAGCCGGATATAATTGAAAGCATCTACCAGACTGTTTGCTGATGAAGCACATGCAGAAACTGTTGCAAAATTAGGGCCTCTGAACCCATGTTTTATCGAGATGTGACCTGCAGTGATATCTGCAATCATTTTCGGGATAAAAAACGGATTAAAACGTGGAGTGCCATCTCCTGTTGCGAAGGCAGTTACCTCCTCAGAGAAAGTGATAAGTCCGCCAATGCCAGAAGACCAGATTACGCCAACCTCATCGAGGTCAGTATTCCCATCGATCAGTCCGGAATCAATAATGGCTTCATCAGCCGCTATGAGTCCGAACTGAGCGAAGAGGTCATACTTTCTCACGTCTTTGCGATCAAAATAATCTTTGTAATCGTAATTTTTTACTTCGCAGGCAAAGCGAGACTTAAACTTGGAGGCGTCAAAGCGGGTAATATCAGCAGCGCCATTTACGCCATTGAGAAGCCCCTCCCAATAGGAAGGAACATTATTACCAATAGGTGTTATAGCACCTAAACCTGTTACTACTACTCGTTTCAGCTCCATAAAAACAGTTTTTAACCTTTTTTCTCTTCAATGTACCGGATGGCATCACCTACTGTGGCAATTTTTTCGGCTTGATCGTCGGGAATGGCAATGTTGAATTCTTTTTCAAATTCCATGATCAGCTCAACAGTATCCAAGGAGTCAGCTCCCAGGTCATTGGTAAAGCTTGCTTCGTTGGTAACTTCGCCCGGCTCTACACCTAGCTTATCCACGATAATAGAAACGATTTTGTCTTTAATTTCTGACATAATTTTAATTGTTTTATGTTAAACAAGGGTGCAAAGTAAGTTAATTAGACCAAAAAAAACAACTTTATTTATTATATTTTTGATGCTCAGTACCTCCGCAATCGTTTGAACTGCGTTTACAGATTAAAGAATTATGCTTTTACTGCATTAATTTTATTCGTCATCTTCGGGATTTATGCTGTTTTTTCCTTCCACTACAATCACAATTTCACCCTTTATATCTCTGGATTTAAAAATTTCGAGCAGCTCGCCCAGATTTCCACGCGCATTTTCTTCGTGTATTTTTGTCAGCTCGCGTGCTACAGACGCCTTCCTGTGACTACCAAGGATAGCTGATAATTGTTCGAGTGTTTTTACAAGCCGATGAGGCGACTCATATAATATAATAGTATAAGGTTGGTCAAGCATTGCAAGAATTCGCTTCTGACGACCTTTTTTATGCGGAAGAAATCCTTCAAAAACAAAGCGGTCTGCCGGAAGCCCCGAATTTACCAAAGCAGGCACAAAGGCTGTGGCACCGGGCAGGCATTCAACTTCAATACCGGCTGCAATGCATGCGCGGACCAATAGAAATCCCGGATCAGAAATAGCCGGAGTACCTGCATCGGTTACAAGTGCCATACGTTCACCTGAAAGCATGCGTTGCGTCAGTTGGTCGAGCATCCTGTGCTCGTTGTGCTGGTGAAACGATGCCATGGGCTTGCTAATGCCATAATGTTTAAGAAGCAATCCTGTTTTTCGGGTGTCTTCTGCCACTACCAGATCCACTTCTTCCTTAAGAATTCGTAATGCACGAAGGGTGATGTCTTCGAGGTTCCCAATAGGGGTTGGCACAAGGGTCAGTTTCGACATTGCTTATTTCTTTTGTTGTTTGTTCAGTTTTCGCAGCCAGACTTCAAACTTATCGGCTCCGGTACTGACAGAAGTATAGAAGGAGAGGATTGTAAAAACAATTACAACCAATGCAGTAAATATCACCAAGAGTACTTCAATCATAGTTCTTTTTTGAAAAAAGGCATGTTTTTCAGCTCGTCAACAAAGCCTGTTACAATGCCAAATAGTTGTTCGTAGGCGGTAAAGGGCAGTTGGCTATGTGTATCGTAAATATTATGATAATGTTGGTTTTCTTTGCCACGGGTAAATAAAAACACAGCCGGTACACCTTTTTCATAAAAAGGGCAGTGGTCGCTGTTGCACGATTCTCCGCCTGCACGCAAATTGGGAAAAAAGTTGTTTTTTATGTTGAGCACATCAAACAAGGCAAATGCCTCTGGAAAAACTTTTCCGTTTACCACCGAAAGGCCTTCACTTCCTGTGCCAACCATATCGAAGTTGATTACAAATTTTGCTTTTTCAAGCGGAAAGGGCGGGTTTTCGGCAAAATAACGTGACCCCAGCAATCCTGCTTCCTCGCCCGAAACCAAAACAAAAACCATGGTGTAATACGCTTTCTCCTTATTGGTGGCATAATAGCGTGCCAGATCAAGCACAGCAGCTGAGCCGCTTGCATTGTCGCTTGCACCGGGGAAATAGGTTTTTCGGCCCATGCGTCCAAGATGGTCATAATGTGCCACGAAAATCATAAAACTGTCAGGTTCAACGCTTCCTCTTACAAAACCTGAAAGATTGTATGCAGGCCTTTCGATGATGAGCTTACTTTCAACATCCAATGAAATTGTTTTTGTATTTTGGGGTAGTTTTTCCTTTTTTATTTTCAGCGCAGCATTTCCAGTTTCCAGCTGCTGCCTTGACACGTGCCACCACATATTTCCATCTACAGTCTGAATCATTGCCGGCACTCCTTTAATGCCACTGCGGTATGCATTTCTGACACCTTCAGGAACAACAAGCATTTTTCCTGCAAGAGCGGTTGTATCTGCAAAGCGATAAACGGATCTGACCTGCGTTAATGTATCTGGAAGCCAGACCAGTTGATATGATTGCTTCAGGCTGGCCATGGAAGGACTCACAACATAATCTTCCCCGGGAACAAGGCGGTTTCCATCCACCATTACATCCATTTTTGATGAAAAAGTGTTGATGGTGTAATTATATTCCTGCATGTAATCCGGTGAAAAAGCTGTCAACCCTGCTTTTTTCATTTCTTTCGACAAGTATTTAGCTGCGATATGGTCGCCATTTTTAAACGATGCGCGTCCGTGCATTTTTGGTGAAGACAATTGTTTTACCACTTTGTTTACGTAAGCACGATCTTGTGCGGCGGCTGGTTTCAGTGATAAAACACCGAAAAGTAGGATGCTGATATAGATGTAAGTTTTTTTCATCAGTCTTCGAATTTTCTTTCAATTAACTGCATTAGCTTTTCTTTGGCTATTGATTCCTGTGGCCAGCGGTACAGCACGCTAAGTTCGATAAAATATGTCCTGGCGCCGTTAAAGCTTTGAAATCCATTCAATTCGTCAATAGCATTGTTGTATTGGGTGATGTTGCCTTCAAACAAATCATTGATAAAAAGAAACTTTTCGTTGATGCCAATGGCCTGACGTAAATCGCTGATTTTTGATCTTTCAATGCGAGTTGCGATGCTATTGTCTTTTTGAACCGAAAGTTTGTCAGCAATTCGTTCGGGTGCAGATTCGCCAAAAAGATCAAGGGTTGAGACAGTTGCAGAAGATAGTTTAGGCTTTTCAGATTCTGCTGATCTTGGTGATTGAATTGCTTGAAAGACAATGGTTTTTTCAACAAAAACAGGCTCTTCAGGCTGAGGCTTTTCCGCTGTCGGCTGATCCCAGAGATAATCGGCTTCCTGCACTTTTTCAGGCACTTCAGGCACAATAGTTTCTTCCGGTAATGGCTGCTTTGGTTGTATTTCCTCTGTTGGCTCCACAAAAGCTTTTTGTTCAGCCTCCGCCTCAACCTTGGCAGGAATAGTAATAACAACTGGTTCAGGAGTGTATTTCCGCATTTTTTCACCTTCTCTGTTGGCTGCAATCTGTCCTGTTTCGAGTTGGAGGAGATATTCATAAATTTTTCTGGTTTGCGCCAGCATGATATCCACATCCAGCTGATGTAGCTGTCCGCCTGCATTTCCGGCACGTTCAGCCTGCTCAAAAAGCGATGCTGTTTCGTTGCGGACTTTCCCAATTAAACTGATATTTCTGATTGTGTCCATTTTTCGTTCAATCTTTCTGATATTCCATTATTTTTGTAGCTTGTAAAATTAATAAGTTCGGCAATAACAACGCCCATGTTTCTCGAAAAAGATACCAACACCAAAACCCGCACCGGATGGATTGAAGTCATCTGTGGTTCCATGTTTTCCGGAAAAACAGAAGAACTTATACGTCGCCTGAACCGTGCCCGCATTGCGAAGCAGAAAGTTGAGATATTCAAACCTCAGATTGATAAACGTTACAGCGAAGAAGATGTTGTTTCGCACAATGCCAATTCTATCCGTTCTATCCCTGTTCAGAGTGCCTCGCAAATACTTTTTTATGCCAACGAATTTGATGTTATCGGCATTGATGAAGCACAGTTTTTTGATGATGAGCTGATGTCAGTCTGCAACAGTCTGGCAGATCAGGGTGTGCGTGTAATCGTTGCCGGCCTCGATATGGATTTTCAGGGAAACCCTTTTGGTCCGATTCCGCAAATACTTTCAGTGGCGGAATATGTAACCAAAGTACATGCTATCTGCATGCGTTGCGGCAATCTGGCCAACTATTCCCATCGCACTATTGCCGGAGACAAGCTGGTGATGCTGGGCGAAACAGACAGTTATGAACCACTTTGCAGAGCTTGCTACAATAAATCGCAAAAGCATATTGAAAACAACAGCTTATCGGCAACTGAATAAGCCCTTATAAATTTTTCCTAATTTTGCAGCTAAATTTTTAAAACATACATACTATGAGAACGATCCTGCTTTCACTATTAATTGCTTTCAGTCTGGGCGTTATGGCTCAGAAAGCTGAAACCATTGTTGTAATAAAAACAAGTTATGGCGACATCACAGCCAAATTGTACAACGACACACCAAAGCACCGTGATAATTTTATTAAACTTGTGAAACAAGGCTGGTATGAAGATTCTCCTTTTCACCGCATAATCAATAATTTCATGATACAAGGTGGTGGAAACAACGCCGGAAAAACCGATCCCGGATATACCATCGATGCGGAGTTCAAACCTCATTACATTCACAAAAAAGGTGCACTTGCTGCCGCAAGAATGGGCGATCAGGTGAATCCTGAGAAGAAGTCTTCCGGCTCGCAGTTTTATATCGTTCATGGACAAAAATATGATGCCAACAATCTAACGATGATGGCACAACGTTCAGGCTTCAATTATACCGAAGAGCACAAAAAAGCCTATGCAAGCCTAGGCGGAACACCTCATCTGGATGGCGCATACACCGTTTTTGGCGAAGTCATCAATGGCTTTGATGTAATCGATAGAATTGCTTCCGTTCGCACTGGTCAGGGAGACAAGCCACTTGCCGATGTGACAATGAAGATTGAAATTCTTGAGTAACAAGTTTTCAACCTTATGTAAAAAGCAAAACCATTTATTTTAATAATCCATGAGAGAAAAAATTGCCGGATTGCTGGAGCAGATTCAAAGCTTCGAAGCCGAAAGCAGAGAACATCTTGAAGCCTTCAGGATTCAATACCTGAGTAAAAAAGGACTTATACCGGCCTTGTTCAATGATTTTAAGCAAGTGGCTGCTGAAGATCGCAAAGAGATGGGTATGCTGCTTAACAATCTCAAACAGAAGGCTCAGGAAATTCTTGATCTACAGCAAGAGCGCTTTGTGGCGGTAAAAGAAAACAAAATCCAGATGGACACAAGTCTTCCGGCACCTGCATTAGGAGGAGGAAGACATCCACTTTCGATTGTTCGCCGCGACTTGAACAGCATCTTCGAAAGAATTGGATTTAAGATTGCCGAAGGACCGGAAATTGAGGATGATTTCCATAATTTCACCGCCCTCAACTTCCCCGAAGAGCATCCGGCACGCGATATGCAAGATACTTTTTTTATCAGCAAATCGCCCGATATAGCGCTGCGAACACACACATCGAGTGTTCAGGTGCGTGTGATGGAACAAGGCAAACTGCCTATCCGCATCATTGCTCCCGGGCGTGTGTTCCGCAACGAAGCCATCTCTGCAAGAGCACATTGCATCTTTCATCAGATCGAAGGATTGTATATCGACAAGGATGTTTCTTTTGCCGACCTGAAACAAACACTGTTTTATTTTGCGCAGGAATTTTTTGGCCCGGAAACAAAAATCCGTTTTCGCCCCTCCTACTTTCCTTTCACAGAAACTTCAGCAGAGATGGATGTTTCGTGCAATATTTGCGGTGGAAAAGGCTGCAACATTTGCAAATACAGTGGTTGGGTTGAAATCCTCGGCTGCGGCATGGTCGATCCGAATGTGCTCGAAGCCTGTGGTATCGACAGCAATGTATACAGCGGTTATGCTTTCGGGATGGGTATCGAACGGATTACAATGATGAAATATCAGATCAACGATCTGCGACTGTTTTTCGAAAACGACATGCGTTTCCTTAAGCAGTTTGAGACACTCGTTTGATAATTCACTCAAAAATAAATTAGAAGGCCTGACAATTTTTAACAATGTCAGGCTTTTTTTTGTTCTGCATTTTGAGATATACTCAGAAAATGAAATTGCCCAAAAAAGTTTTCATACTATAGAAAACAGCCTATTAAATACATAAACAGAACACCGCATATTTACCAATCCGGCTTTCAGTGCTTTTTGCTAATTTTGCAGACTGAACAAAAGCAAGTTCTGAACACAGCTATAACAAAACAGGCTCTGAATTCAGGGAGTTAAATCCCATAACATGAAACATCATTATCAATGGATTACAATTTTGGCGAAGTAGAAAAAAAGTGGCAGGATTACTGGCGCGCAAACAAAATTTATAAAGTCGGCATCGATCACAGCAAGCCCAAGTTCTATGTGCTCGACATGTTTCCGTATCCTTCGGGTGCTGGTTTGCACGTGGGTCATCCCCTGGGATATATCGCCTCAGATATCTATTCGCGCTACAAAAGACTCAAAGGATTCAACGTGCTCCATCCCATGGGCTATGATGCCTACGGACTTCCGGCCGAACAATACGCCATTCAAACGGGGACACATCCTGCAGTTACAACAGAGAAAAATATTGCCCGCTATCGCGAACAGCTCGACAGAATAGGTTTTTCATTCGATTGGGACCGTGAAGTGAGAACATGTGATCCTGAATACTATAAATGGACACAATGGACATTTATTAACCTGTTTCATGCGTGGTTCAATAAAAAAACCAATAAAGCCGAGTCAGTAGAAACATTGGTTGCAACATTTGAAAAAGAAGGCAACATCAATACCGAAGCTGCTTCAAGCGATGCAGTTGCTTTTACCGCAGAAAGCTGGAACAGCATGAGCGAGAAAGAACAGCAGGAAATGCTGATGCATTATCGATTGGCTTATTTGGCTGATACAATGGTGAACTGGTGTCCGGCTTTGGGAACTGTTTTAGCCAACGATGAAGTCAGCGAAGGCCTTTCGGTGAGAGGCAATCATCCTGTTGAGCGAAAATCAATGAAACAGTGGCTGCTTAGGATCACCGCCTATGCTGACAGATTGCTCAACGGACTGGAAACTATCGACTGGAGTGAATCATTGAAAGATATTCAGCGCAACTGGATCGGTAAATCAGTGGGCGGCTCGCTGAAGTTTTCCATTGCCGAAAGTGATGAAACCATCGAAGTGTTTACAACACGTCCTGACACGATTTTTGGTGCAACATTTATGGTGCTGGCACCCGAACATGAGTTGGTGAAAAAAATCACCACAACTTCACAGCAAAAAGAAATTGAAGCCTATGTGAAACGCACTAAAAACCGTTCGGAGCGTGAACGCATGGCTGAAGTGAAAAAAGTAAGTGGCGCCTTCACAGGCTCTTATGCCCACAATCCATTTACCAATACTCAAATTCCAATCTGGATTGCCGACTATGTGCTGATGGGCTACGGAACCGGCGCTATTATGGCTGTGCCTGCTCACGATAGCCGCGACTTTGCTTTTGCGCGCCATTTTAATTTGCCCGTCATTCAGGTGATAAAACAAAAAGGCGAAGAACTTTCAGATCCTTCCACATGGGAAACATCCTACGACTCCAAGGAAGGCATTGCTGTGAATTCAGGCTTTATCGACGGTATGGAAGTGAAAGATGCCATAAAAGCTGTAGTTGCAGAGGCTGAAAAGAAAGAGATTGGTACCGCTCGTATCAATTACCGTTTGCGTGATGCGATTTTTAGCCGTCAGCGATACTGGGGAGAGCCTTTTCCTGTTTATTACAAAGATGGAATGCCCTACGTTTTGAACGAAAATCAGCTTCCGCTAGAACTTCCGCCTGTGGATGCATTTTTGCCAACCGAAACCGGAGAGCCACCTTTGGCAAGAGCCAATAACTGGCATACCGCTGAAGGATTTCCGCTTGAGACCAATACCATGCCTGGTTTTGCAGGTTCAAGCGCCTACTATCTCCGTTATATGGATCCCCGGAACGAAGAGCGTTATTTTTCTGAAGAGGCGGTGAATTACTGGGAAAATGTTGACTTATATATCGGAGGCGCCGAACACGCTACGGGTCACCTTATCTATGCACGTTTCTGGAATATGTTTCTGTTTGATCTGGGAATGGCTGTGAAGGAAGAACCTTTCAAAAAACTGATTAATCAGGGTATGATTCAAGGACGGTCGAGTCTTGTATACAGAGTTAACCCTGAGAAGATGACTGAATACATGCTTTGGGAACAATTGAAAGATGGTAAAATGGGTGTTACCTTCCAGAAAGATTTCCGCGATGGCAGCAGAAAGTTCGATTTTTTCAGTGAAGAGGCCGGTATTGTCATTGAAGTGAACAGGCAGAAATGGCTCGAAAAACTGGCAAATTCATACGAAGAATACTGTCGGGAGAAGGGTTATAAGCTTTTATTAATTCCGTTGCGAGATTTTGTTGACGATTTTGACGGCATCCTGCAACGTATAAAAGCATTGATCAAGGGTGAAAATGTGCCTGCTTTTGTGCCAAAAGAAGCATTGATGAATATTCCGGTTTTTGTCTCAAAAAACGTTCCGGGCAGAGAGTTCTACTCAGACCCGCTTCATGTTGACATCAGTCTTGTGCACAACGATGTACTGGATACAGAAGGCTTCAAAAAATGGCAGCCACACTTTGAGAACTCTTTGTTTCTCTTCGAAGACGGCCGTTATATATGCGGCTATGAAGTTGAAAAGATGTCGAAATCCAAATACAACGTGCAAAATCCGGATGAGTTGATTGAGCGATATGGTGCTGACACTTTGCGTCTTTATGAGATGTTTCTCGGACCTTTGGAGCAGTCGAAACCCTGGGATACACAAGGCATTGAGGGTGTGTTCAGGTTCATTCGCAAGTTTTGGAGGCTTTTCCACAATGAGCAGAATGTTTTTTCTGTCAGCAACGATCCGGCAACAGAGGCCGAACTGAAAATTCTTCATAAAACCATTCGCAAGATTGAGGATGATATCGAGCGTTTTTCATTCAATACAGCTGTTTCGGCTTTTATGATTTGCGTGAACGATCTGAATGATCTCAAATGCAACAAACGTGAAATCCTTGAGCCGCTAACGGTATTGATCTCCGCCTATGCGCCCCATCTTGCCGAAGAACTCTGGCAGATGCTCGGTCATGATGAAAGTGTCGTATTGCAAAAGTTCCCTGTTTGTATTGCGGCTTTTCTGGTTGAAAATTCTTTTGTTTATCCCGTTTCATTCAATGGAAAAACGCGTTTCAAAATTGAACTTCCAGCCGACATGTCACCTGCAGAAGTAGAGCAAGCGGTATTGGCATCGGAAGAGGCTAAAAAGTGGACTGAAGGAAAACAAGTCAGGAAAATAATCGTTGTACCACAACGAATTATAAATATTGTAATATAATGCCAAAAGGATTTTTTTCTGCTCCGTCTGTTATCCCAAAACTTTTGGCACTCCTGCTCTTTTCCCTTTTTCTGGAAGTTTCGACTGGCACTGTTTCAGCACAAAAACTCAGAAGCCACAGCAACGAAGCTTTTGGTGAGGATGAGTTTTTGCGTCTCAGAGTTTATTACACTTCCATGTTTACCGGAAGTGTAACGGCAGGCGAAGCCACCATACAAGTTACAACCGCTAAAAGAAAGTTTTTTGGGCGTGAAGTCTGGCATATTGTTGCTGAAGGCAGGAGCAAAGGCGCATTTAACTGGTTTTTCAAAGTGCGCAACCGCTATGAGTCATACGTTGACAAGCTGGCTGTGTTTCCTTTTTTGTTCGTTCGCCACACGCGAGAAGGCAGTTACAAGAAAGACGATGAAGTTTATTTTTATCCCGACCAAAAGCTTGCAGTGAGCCGATCGGCGCGAAAACCAATTCCTGAAAACGTGCATGATTTTGTTTCAGCACTCTATTTCATGCGCACACTGAATCTGAAAGACTTCACTGCAGACAGCAGTTACTATCTGGATTTCTTTCTGGATGATTCCGTTTATATGAGTAAAATAAAATATCTCGGCACCGAAAACATCAAAACAGATTTGGGGGTGTTCCGTTGTCTGAAATTTGCTCCTATGATGGCCACAGGCAATGTTTTTGCTGATGCTTACCCGATGTTTGTCTGGGTTACTGACGACAAAAATCATTTGCCCATTCTTGCCGAAACCAAGGTGATTGTGGGAAGCGTAAGGATGGAACTTATGGAATATCGCAACTTAAGAAATCCTTTTGCTGCAAAGTTAAAAGATTGATATTTACCTTTGGCTTGATATTTGTCAAATGCACACCTGAAAGGGCTCTTTCTCTTTCATTAATACCTTTTTAAGATGAATGGTTTACCTTCCTTTTTAAGAGTTGGTCTCATTGCAGCAATGATTCTTCTGCTGAACCCTGGTTTTACAAATTCTGACAAGCATAAGAGCTTCAAACAACTGTGGGAAGAAATTGAAGCTTTTGCAGAAAAAGGATTGCCTAAATCGGCGCTGCAACTGCTTGATGTATTGCATCAGAAAGCCATGGCAGAAAAAAACAATCCCCAGCTGCTGAAAGCAACGCTATACAGATTTAGTCTGTGGCAAAGCTTTGAGGAAGAGCACCTGCTCAAGTCTATCGGCTATGCCAAAGACCAGCTGCATCTGCTTGAAAGTCCGGGCCGCGAAGTGCTGCATTCTGTTATCGCTGAACTTTATTGGTTTTACTATCAACAGAACCAGCAAACGATTCTCAGCCGGACAGATCTGTTGAACCAGCCTTCAGCCGATCCGCGCGAATGGGATCTTTTGCGGCTTCGCAATGCAATTACCGAACATTACGATCAGAGTCTTCGTGCTCAAAATATAATGGATACAATCCCTCTGAAAAACTATGAGATGATACTCGTATCTGTACCAAAGGAAGCCTTTCTGCTTCAGCCTTCACTTTTTGACTTTGTTGCAGGCAGAGCACTGGGTTACTATCTCAACAACGATGCCTCGCTGCAGGATGTGGCACCAACAGCTGAAATGAATAACTTAAGGTTGTGGCAGCCTGCCAGTGTTTTTGCTATACTTCCCATGCCAAGGGGCGACCATCAGCATCACATTGCTTTGAGCCTTTTCCAAAAAATGCTTGCATCCAATCTGCGGCAGAAACATACCGATGCACTGATTGCAAATGAAATCAAGCGCTACAGTTTTTTAAGAACGCAATACGGTGGACCTGAATCAGCCGATTCGCTTTATTTTGAAGCACTTACAAACCTTCAAAGCCGTTACGAAAAGTCACCAGCTTCTACTGAAGTTGCTTCGCTCAGGGCGGCTTTTCTTTTGGAAAGCATTGAAAGTTCAACAAAAAATGAAACCAAGGACTCAGACAATCTTGCCAAAGCACTTGAAATTTGTGATGCTGCAATAAAAGCATTTCCGGAAAGCAGAGGCGCTCAGATGTGTTTGCAGCTACGTCAGCAAGTGCTTCAAAAAGAGCTTTCGGTGAACGTGCAAAGAGTTGAATTGCCAAACAAGCCTATACCTGCATTTCTTAATTACAGAAATATAACCAATCCTTCCTTCAGGATTGTAAGGGTATCAAGCGAAACACTTGAAAATATTATGGGTAAGCTCGATCAGGAAGAGCGACTGAATGCTTTTTTAAAACTTCAGTCTACACATCAGTGGCAGATTGAGTTACCTTTTGAGCCAGACTATAGTTTGCATAACACCATTATTGATCTGCCGGCTCTTTCGACAGGTCTTTATGTTTTACTTGTGGCCGAAAGCGCTGATTTTAGCCCGCAGGGGATCATCGCCTTCACCTCATTTCAGGTCAGTCAACTTAGCTTTGTAAGTCTGAAACGTGATGATATCAACCTTTTTTACCTGCTTGACCGCGATAGTGGAAAAGCTGTTAACGGAGCAACCATTCGCGTGATGACACGCGACTACGATTACACGACACGCCGTTACCTTGTAAGCAATCGCTTTACCCTAAAAAGCGGTAAAGACGGCAGTTTTGAGGTAGCTTCTGATGTCCGCATTCCAAAGAATCAGGCTTTCTACATTGAAGCCATGACCAAAAACGACACGCTCTACAGCGACAACTACTTTGATCTTTACGAACGAAGAGCCAATACACGCAAACAAACCAAGACGTGGTTTTTCACAGACAGGTCGATCTATAGGCCGGGGCAAACAGTTTATTTCAAGGGGATTACACTTGAAAGAGTGGGCGATCGGGAATGGAAGACAGGAGAGAAACTCAGCTCATCGGTGAAATTTTTTGATGTAAACAGTCGCGAGGTAGCCGCAATTCAATTAAAAACCAATGAATTTGGTTCATTTGAAGGCAGTTTCACGGCACCATCCGGCGTTCTGAATGGCATGATGCGCATCAGCAATGAATATGGGTCGGTGATGTTTTCTGTTGAAGAATACAAAAGGCCGACTTTTGAGGTGAAACTTGAACCAGCCGACAAACAGTTTAAGCTCAACGATACGGTGATGGTAAGCGGCGAAGCGAGCGCTTTTGCAGGCTATGGCCTCGACAGTGTTGCATTTACTTACCGTGTTGAAAGAGAAAAATATTATCCGTTCAGACCATGGTGGAGGATTTTTCCACCCATGTCACAACGCAAGATGCTCATTGCAGAAGGGAAATCCTTTACACGCACTGACGGTAGTTTCAGCATACAATTCAATGCCCTACCCGAAGTTGGTTCAACATCAAACGATCAGGCAGTCTATTCCTTTACAGTAACGGCAGATGTAACAGACCGGAACGGAGAGACACGCAGCAACAGCAAACGCATTCAAATCGGGGAGGTGGCGCTTATAATAAAAACCAATCTCGAAAAAATCATCGCTAAAAGTGATGCTGAACGGTTCATGCTTTCTGCATTCAATCTGCAGGACCGGGCTGTAAATACACAAGTGGAGCTGAAGTTTTATAAATTGAATGAGCAAAATCAACTTTCGAGGAGTTCGATATGGCCAAAGCCAGACAGAAACTTTCATTCGGCTGAGAAACTTAAATTGTTGTTTCCACTCGATAATTTTGAGTATTCAGACGACCCTGATTCACGTGAAAAGACCCTTGTACATCGTCAGAGCAGTTTTGTTATTGGTTCTGTGAAACTTTTTCCGGATGCAATCAATACCTGGCAGGATGGCGAATATCTCGCGGAAGCTGTTGCTATAGATGATTTTGGGCGGGAAGTAAAGATGCAGGAAATTTTTACCCTCTACGGTGAGAAAAACAAGACCCTTCCGGTGAATGAACTTGCATGGTTCCATCTGAATAAAAAAGAGGCATTACCCGGCGACACCGTTGTGTTTTTTGTGGGTTCTGCTGCCAAAGCCAATCGCGTTCTTGTTGAGATTACAGCTGGAAAAGAAGTATTTTACAGCAAATGGCACAATGTAAGCAACAGAAAGCTGGCGATACCTTTTGTGGTTAAGGAAGAGCAGCGTGGCACTCTTACATTTCAGGCTGTTTTTGTGAAACACAACAGACTTCTGAAAACTGCATTTGACCTTGATGTGCCATTCACGAATAAAATGCTTGATATAAGCCTTGAAACAAAACGTGAAAAACTGAATCCTGGTGCGGAAGAAACATGGACATTCAAAGTGAGTGGCAAGAGCAGTGAGAAAGTTGCGGCCGAGCTTCTGGCATCCATGTATGATGCTTCGCTGGATCAGTTCAGGGCCCACAGCTGGTCATTTAATCCTATAGAACGCAAGCCCGGCAGTACGCGATGGACATCTGACAACGGATTCCTTTCATACACTACCAACAGGTTGACACGCTATCAGCAAACAGACTACCATGTGCATCCTCTGCCCGAAATCCAACTAAACTGGTTTGGTTTGCAACCATATTTCAGATTTGGCTACAATGACAGAATGAGACCCGCAATGATGGTAAAGTCAGCCCATGTGCATGAAAGCGAAGTGGACCTTGGCGCAGTGCTGCAAGACAACTCAGCAGGTCAGATCGCAGATGATATGGAAGCAGGAGTGGAACAATCCTTTAAGGAGCCTGCGCCGCAGGCAACGATGCTGCGTTCAGATTTCCGTGAAACAGCGTTCTTTTTCCCTCAGTTAAACACTGATACCAATGGCAATCTGAGTTTCAGTTTTCGGCTACCTGATGCTCTTACACGCTGGAATCTTATGTTGCTCGCCCACACAAAAGACCTGAAAACAGGCAGCAACACCTATAATTTCACGGCATCAAAAGACCTGATGATTGTTCCCAATCAACCACGGTTTTATCGCGAAGGTGACACCGCTTTTCTGGCTGCAAAAATTGTAAATACAAGTGCAGAAACGCTCAGTGGCATTGCGCGACTGGAAATAAGCGATCCATTCAACAGTAAAGCATTGTCATATTTTGTAAACAATCAGGCACAAAGGCCATTCATCAATCTCAAGCCTGGGCAAAGTCAGGAATTGAAATGGCATATTGCTATTGATGGAAAAGTTTCTATGCTGGCATTGCGTTTCAGCGTTTCATCAGGCCTGTTTACCGACAGTGAAGAGCAGATTGTTCCGGTGCTTCCATCGGGGGTGCTTGTTACCGAAACAATGCCGATGCAGCTGGCAGGAAACAGTAACAAAACCTTTGTATTTAAAAGCCTTAAGGAGCAAGGTCCAAAAGAAAAAAATCAGCGACTGAATCTGCAGTTCAGCAACAATCCAACATGGTACGCCGTTCAGGCTTTACCTTATATCCATGAGACCGGACAAGAGCATTCCGATAATATTTTCTATCGCTACTATGCCAATACACTGGCTTCATATGTAGCCAACAGCATCCCGGGTGTGATGAAAGTGATGGAAAGCTGGAAGCAGGCCGGTAATGATGCCCTGCTTTCAAATCTTGAAAAAAATGAAAGTCTGAAGTCGGTATTGCTTGCCGAAACACCCTGGGTGATTGATGCAGCTGACGAAACACAACAAAAGAGAAATATTGCCCTTTTGTTCGATCTGAACCGTATGCGCTATGAGCAGGATCAAGCCATAAAAAAACTCCTGAAAGCACAGCTGCCCGATGGTTCATGGGCGTGGTTTCCGGGAATGCAGGGAAGCAGATATATCACTTTGAATATCGTTACCGGCATGCGCAAACTCAGACAGATGGTTCCTGAAATAAGCCGTGACCGGCAGACCGGCATAGCAATAGCCAATGCGATTAAGTATCTTGACAAAGAAAACCTCCGCGACTACAATAAAATGGTAAAGGACAAAAGTCTGGAAACATACAAAATAAGCAGCCAGCACCTGGGCTACCTATATGCGAGAAGTTTCTTTACTGACTTGGTTGCAGATGAAGAAACACAGAAGATGATCGATTTCTACCTCACACATACTGCCAAAGACTGGCTTCGCCTTGATCATGGAATGCAGGCAATGGCTGCAATGGTACTGCATCGCAACGAGCAGTCAGACAAAGCCAGGGGAATTCTTGCCTCACTGCGCGAAAGAGCAATCAGGGATGCAGTGCTGGGCACCTATTGGAAGCCGTCCAATACTTTTTATTTCAGTCAGACACCGGTTGAAACACAAGCATTGCTCATAGCCGCTTTTGATGAGATAGACAACGATATCGCATGGATTGACGAAATGCGCACCTATTTGCTTACGCAGAAACAAACCAACAGATGGAGAACCGGCCGTGCAACTGCTGAAGCTGTATATGCGCTCCTTCTGAAGGGAAGTGACTGGATAACGGAGATTCAGCCGCTAACAATTATTGTTGGAGGAGAAGCTTTGGAAAGCCCTACTGCTGAGGCCGGAACAGGTCTTTTAACAAAAGACTGGTTTACAGGCGACATTCAAAAAGCTATGGCAACGGTTGAAGTTACAAACACAAATAAGGTAATGGCCTGGGGAGCAATGTTCAGACAGTTTATGGTTCCACTTGATCAGGTGAAAGCGAGTCAGACGCAATTGAGCATAAGTAAGGAAGTATTTGTGGAAAAGCCCGGCAAGCAGGGTATGGTATTGGTTTCGCTGAAAAACAATCCGATCAGGGTAGGTGATAAAATTCGGGTACGCATTGTGCTGCAGGCCGACCGCGACATGGAATTTGTACATATGAAAGACCAGCGTGCTGCGGCTTTTGAGCCAGTGGATGTGATTTCAGGATATCAGTTCAATTTTGGTTTGGGTTACTACCAATCTACCCGCGATGCCTCAACAGACTTCTTCTTTGGTTATCTTCCAAAAGGTAAGTATGTGTTTGAATATAGTCTGGTGGCCATGCAAAGGGGCGACTTTACAAATGGCTATGCAAAGATTCAAAGTTTTTATGCACCAGAGTTTTCGAGTCATAGTGAAGGAATCAGGGTGAAGGTTTTGGAATAGTCGAACTTCAAAAGACTAAAAACCTCCATTAAATTAGTGTGGCTTTGAAAGTTTACTCAATTAATTCATAACCTCAACGGTTTATTTATCAATGGTTTGAAAAATAAATTGAAAAATAAATTCAAATTCACTTGACAGTTAGTGATTATTAACTAACTTTGCCGCTTCAATACATAAAAAAATGCTTACAGATCGTCAACTGGAAATAATACAAACATCCATCAAACTGATTTCATCAAAAGGAATTCAAGGGCTAACCATGAAAAACCTTTCAAAAGAAATCGGAATTTCTGAACCTGCCATTTACCGGCATTATGATAATAAAATTGAAATTCTGGTAAGCATTCTTGATTATTTCAGCAGTACAACTCAAACAATTTTCTTTTCAGAAATGCAAAAAGAAGGCACTTCTCTGGAAAAGATTGAGAGAATTTTCATAAACCACTTTAAAGCCTTTTCTGAAACACCCTCACTTGTCGCAGTCATTTTTTCGGAAGAAATCTTCCGCAACGAACCTTTGCTTTCCGAAAAAGTGAAAGAAATCATGGAGAGAAACAGCAAAGTCATTCAAACAATCCTGGAAGAGGGAATGCTGAATGGTGAAATTGATCCTGTATATAATGTACAGCATCTTTCGATCCTTATCATGGGATCACTCAGGCTGTTGATCAAACAATGGCAAATGGCAGACTTTAACTTTGATCTGCAAGCCTATGGAACAAATTTCTTCAGAACAATCAAACAGATTTTAAACAAAGAGAAATTCTGATAAATCATCAATATTAATAATGTGCAAAATGAATATAGTCGATTGGAAACTCCAGGAAATCAGACAAACACCACACAAAGTGGATGTGCGTCAACTTTATGATAAAACAGATGCTCAGGCCATGCATATCGTGCTTCAGCCTGGCGAGCAGCTAAAACCCCATATCACTCCCGTAGATGTCTTTTTCTTTATTCTGGAAGGTACACCCTCGGTTCAGATTGGAGAAGAAAAGCAACAAGTAGCAGAAAACTCCCTCGTCGAGAGTCCAAAAGACATTGTCCATTGTCTGTTCAATCATTCGGATAAGCAAGCAAGAATTTTGGTCGTCAAAACACCAAAACCTACTTCCAAGGCCAGAATTTTATAAACCCTGCTTTAAATCAAACTTTGGCATATTGAATATGCCTTTTTTTAAAACAATTAAGTTAGTTAACATTAACAAACATATCAATGAAAGAATCATTAATGAAAAAAACAGCCTGGGCAATCATAATCTCCATTCTGTTGCTGAGCACCTGGTTTGTTTTCGAAATGGCAAAAAACGCCCGCATGGAAACAGACCTTGACGAGTACATGCCAAAGGAACATCCGGCCTTTGTATACAATGATCAGGCTGAGGCGTGGTTCAATATCAAGGATGGGATTTTGATTGGCATTGAAAACCCGGACGGAATCTACAATTCGCACACCCTTCAGAAAATAAAAGATATTACCGAAGCAATGCAGGATATGCCTGAATTTGAAGCTGCTGACATTATTTCACTTTTTACAGCCGACAATATTGTTGGCACCGAGGAAGGACTGGATGTAAAGTCATTTTATAAAGGAGTTCCGCAAACTGAAGAAAAAATCGCTGAACTGAAGCAAAATGTTCGCTCAAATGAAATGGTGCAGGGACGTCTGGTTTCCGACAACAATCAGGTAGCGCTTGTGGTGGCTTCAATTAATGACAGCGTCTTTTCAATGGAATTCTATGAAAAAATCCTTGCATTTGCGGATTCCTATGAAGGCCCGGAAAATATCTATGTAGCCGGAGTTCCAATCGTTGAAGGCACAATGGCATATTTAGGTCCCAAAGACATGAAAACGATGGTTCCAATTGTGATTCTGGTCATCGTTATCATATTATATGCAGTGCTTCGGAGTGTAAGATATACACTTGCCACCTTGTTTGTTGTGCTCTTTAGCACAATCTGGGCCTTTGGCCTGATGTCATTGTTGGGGATTCCTATTTATGCGGTTACAATTATGATTCCTGTAATGTTGATCGCCATAGGAGTGGCAGACGGTATTCATCTTTACAACCATCTTGATCTTTTTATGCAGGAAAATGAAGGCGCTACAAAAGTTGAAGCCATCAAAGATATGCTTAAAAACATGTGGAAACCTGTCGTAATGACTTCAGTAACTACTGCTGTTGGCTTTATTTCTCTGCTGACTTCAGAAGTGCTCCCAATAAAATATTTTGGACTGTTTACGGCGTTTGGCGTTCTTGCTGCAATGATTTTCTCATTGGTACTAGTTCCTGCCATTATTCTTGTATTTGGGATCAAAAGGAAAAAAATTATTCATAAAGATGACAACAATCATGCTGGCTTTGCCTATCGCTTTGCAGAAAAAACACTGAAACATAAAGTGCTTGTGATATCTGTTACCACCGTTTTGATTTTTGTGTCGCTTTTTGGCACAAGCAAAGTTTGGATCAATTCAAGTTTCCTTGAAAACTTTGAACGCGACAGCGACATAGTGCTCACAGATGCCTTTATCAACAAGCATTTTGGCGGAACAAGCACCATCAATGTTATTCTGGAATCAGAAAAAAACGGAGTGATGATTCAGTCTGACATCCAAAAATTAATGGACGAAATGCAGGCTTCTGTTGAAAAGGTTGAAACTGTTGGCAATTCTTTTTCCATTGCAGATTATGTTAAAAGGATGAATAAAGTAATGAATGCTGATAAAGAAGCTTTCAATGTAATTCCTGAAGACAATGATCTGATTGCGCAATATCTGCTATTGTATGAAATGTCGGGCGACCCCGAAAATCTTTGGAAAGTGATTGATTATGACTATAGAAAGGCAAATATTACTTTTCAGCTTAAAAGCGATAACTCCAAAGAACTGAACAATGCCATTGATGCTATTGAAAAATATCGAAAGTCCTTTGAAGAAAAAGGAGTCAGCATTAATTACGCAGGCAGCGGATATAAAGCGCTTGTATTTACTGGTTTAATTCTTACCGGACAGATCAAAAGTCTCATTCTGTCAGTCATTATCATCATCCTGCTGCTATCCCTGATGTTCAAAAAACTCAGCATCGGACTGATTGGATCAATTCCGGTTGTTTTGACTGCCCTCATAAGTTTTGGTCTCATGGGGTTGCTGAATATTCCTCTAAGCACAACCACCGCCTTGATTTCTAGTATTGCCATTGGTATAGGCATCGATTATGCTGTCCATTTTATTGACCGTTACCGCATCAATGCACTCGAAACTAAGGATAAACTTGCCACAACACGCGAAACAATGTATCATTCCGGAAGGGCTATAGCTTTCAACGCCGTGGTGGTAATTTTAGGTTTTCTGGTCATGCTGTTCTCTGTATTTCCCCCAAACCGTTCATTGGGTGCTTTGGTTTCTCTGAATATGTTTATTAGTTTCATTGCCACTGTAACCATCATGTATCTTGTACTTTACAAATCAAATATATTCTTCAAAAAGAAAATTTAAAGCCGACAAACTGGTCTGTTCTGATAAATTCTGAAAGACTTCATTTATGAAAAATCACCTTAAATATTTCAGTTTATTCTTTATTTCAATCTTTCCGGGCATTGCTTTAATCGCTCAGAATGAAGTGCCTGAAAGTGATTTTTTCAGCTCCATCAGGGCCAATCAGATTGATAGTTATGTGACATTTACGCAGGGAATCGGGAATCTTGAACCCCTAATTTTTGAAGCGATGGTTGCCCCTGTTTTTCTATTGAGAACCAATAAAAACGCACAATACGGCGCTACACTCTCAACTGCAATCCGACTGAGAATGTACGCCGAAGAGTCTGCTCCGGTAAGATCTCCAAGCTATATGCCGAATGTTACTTTCTATTATAACATACCAAACTTTCATCCGGAAATTGGTGGTTCTAACTATTTCTTTCTGATGTTGGGACATCACTCCAACGGACAAGAAGGCGAATTTTTTCTGCCCAATGGAGATTACAACACACAGACAGGAAATTTTTCAACAAATTACCTGGAGCTCGGATTGTTTTTTAACCAGAAAATTGTCCCTTTCTCCAACACCTCGGAATATTTCAAAACATCAGTTGAATGGCATCCAAAATTAGACATGAGCCCTGAACTCGAAGGCAGATATGGTTTCTTTCGCTTACACAACAGCATAAGTATTAACCGGTTTTCATTTGGAAACGTGAAATCAATCTTCAAAAATGTAAGTCACACGTATGATGAGGTGCCAAGGGTACAATTGAATGTTGAAACAACATGGATTTTCGGTGAAAGAAATGAAGCAAAAGCGTTTGACCTCGGCGAACGTTTCAACCTAAACCTGAAAATTGCTTTCCGTCCAAAAGCACTTAAAGACGTCAGCCTTTTTGCACGCTTATACTCCGGCGAAGACTATTACAATATGTTCTTTTACCGCAGAATAAACTTCCTGCAAGTTGGGCTTCAGGCTTTCGCATTTTAAATATTTAATCAAATAGTATTCATCTCAAATCAAATTATCAAAAAATGAAAACAATTAAATTTCTTTTAATTACGATGATCATTGCTGCCGTTGCAGGATTTTCAACCGTGAAAGCCCAAATGAACGGGCATCAAATTATGGAAGCTGTATATAACAACCCTACCGGCGATGACGTGCAAGGAGAGTTAAAAATGATTCTCAAAAACAAACAAGGCGATCAGAGGGTGCGTGAACTGAAACAATACATCAGGCAGGAAGGAAAGGATGAGAAAAAAATCATGTTCTTCCTTTCTCCCGCCGACGTTAAAGGAACCTCATTTATGAGTTGGAGCTATGCTGATGGCCGCGATGATGATCAATGGATTTATTTACCCGCTTTGAAACGCACAAAAAGAATCTCAAGCGACAGCAAAGCAGACTATTTTATGGGATCAGATTTCACCTATGACGACCTGGGCGATCGTCATCCTTCCGAAGACAATCATAAATTACTTCGCGAAGAAACAATTGATGGACATGCCTGCTATGTGGTTGAAAGCACGCCAAAAGAAGCAGATTATATGTATTCAAAAACAATCACCTGGGTTATGAAAGATAATTTCCTTGGCTTGAAAAGAGACTTCTTTGATGACAGAGGCAATTTATTGAAAACGCTTTCAATCAAAAAGTTTGAAAAAATCAATGATTTCTGGACCATTCTTAACACAGAAATGCACAATGTGCAAAAGAACCATACAACCGAAATGATTTTCAGCAAGGTGAAAATTAATCAAGGTGTTCCTTCAAATAAATTCACAGAGCGAAGTATGACTTTGGGTCAATAAAATATAAAAAAAGCAACTGAAGGTGAACTTTTATAAAAGAAATATGATGTGAAGCAAACTTCATATTTCCTTGAAACACCTTTTTCCTGCTTCATTAAAAACTTTTAATTATGAAAGCAAAAGTCTTATTTCTTATCCTCTTTGCGCTAACAATGGCATTGCATTTTGGCGTTAAAGCACAATCTGATCAAATTGATTTTTCAGGTTATGTTCGCAACTATACAGGTGTCTTAACAAGCAGTCCAAATGATTTTTCAATAGTTCAAAACACGTTCAATCTGAATATTGAAAAAAGAACGGACAAAACAGGCTTCAAGGTAAACCCCTTTTTATATCACTATTTCGACCAAAAACTTGAGCTTGGTTTGCGCGAGGCCTATGTGGATTTGTATTTCAAAAATTTTGATCTGCGCGTAGGCCGTCAGCAAATCATCTGGGGAAAGGCAGAAGGTGTATTTATAACCGACGTGGTTTCTCCCAAAGATCTTCGTGAGTTTCTGCTTCCGGATTTTGATGAAATCCGAACCGGAATAACCGCGTTCAAATTGAATTACTATCTTGGCAACAGCAGTATAGAAGCAGTTTGGTCGCCATCTTTCAGCCCTACACAAATGCCTGAAGAGGGTTCTATCTGGGCGCCAAAGATGGATTTTCCAGTAAACCCGGTTTTTGACTATTCCAATTCCGAAGTGAAGGCATCTCTCGAAAACAGTGAACTTTTTGTTCGATACTCTTCAATGGGTTCAAAAATAGATTTTGAACTTGTGGGCGGTACTTTTTTCTACGATGATCCGGCTTTGAACATCACGCGGCAGATGGATCCTTCAACCATGCAACTATCAGGTCTGATCGTAAAGCCTCAATATAACAGAGTCAATATGGCCGGAGGAAGCTTCAGTAAAGTCATGGGTGGTTTTGTCCTGCGCGCTGAAGGTGCTTTTTATAATGGACGATATTTCCAAACAAGTGATCCTTTGGTTATCGGCTCAATAATTAAAAAGGACAATCTGCACTACATGGCCGGACTCGATTATACCTTGAGCGGCGTGAAACTAAGCGCACAGTTTATACAGGAGTATATTTTGGATTATGAAACCGGCATTGCCAACGAAGAATTTGAAAACACGATGACATTTTTAGCCAAAAAGGATTATTTCAGAGAAAAACTTTGGGTAGAACTCTTTGCCTATGTCGGTCTGAATAACGGTGATGCGCTCGTACGGCCTAAAGTCAGCTATGCCTTTGCAGATGGTTTCGACATGCAGGCTGGCGCCAATCTGTTTTTTGGAAATGAAGGCCGATTCGGACAGTATGACAAAAATGATATGCTGTACCTGAAACTGAAATATAGTTTCTAAAGATCATTAAACGCTTGTTTATCTCAATAAGAAATGCTTCTGTTGAAAGCAGAGGTGAAAAAACATAGGTTAATAATCATGATTAATGGACAATTGTGGTGATAAAATCTTCTCATACGTTTGATGGGCTTACATTTACAGAAATCAAAGTTTCTGAATAAAAAACGCTAGTTTTGCGGCCTTTCAACAATTTTTAAGCAAAATACTTGTAGATGAATATACATATCATTGGCGGAGGCAATCTAGGGACGGCACTTGCAATAGGAATTGCCAACTTTACTAAAGGAAACAAAATTACTGTCACGCGCAGAAATATCAATCATATCAGGCATCTGGAGCCATTGGGAATCAAGCTTTCAACAGATAACAAAGCAGGCATCGAAGATTCAGAGCTTATTATCCTTTCCATAAAACCCTATCAGGTGAATGGGGTTTTGGACGAAATCAGCGCCTTTTGCAAAGGCAAAATTGTGGCATCGGCAGTAACAGGTTTAAGTCTGGAAGAATTACATCATAAGATGAATGGCGGTTGCAGCATTATCAGGATTATGCCCAATATTGCAGCGCAATTTGGAGAAAGCGCCACATGTCTGGCCTATGCCACTGCAGATGACAAATCCGGCGATAAAGTCAGCAATCTTTTCAACCAGGTTGGATCTGCCGTCAGAATTGAAGAAAAACTGATGGATGCAGCAACTGTTTTGGGTGCATGCGGAACTGCTTATGCACTGCGCTACATCAGGGCGTCTATGCAGGCCGGCATTGAGATAGGTTTTGATGCCGCCACAGCCCTTACCATCGCCTCCCAAACAGCGAAAGGCGCGGCAAAGATGGCGCTCGAAGAAAATGTGCATCCGGAACAGTTGATCGACAGGGTAACAACACCTCAGGGCTGCACAATTGTCGGCCTCAACGAAATGGAACATCAGGGTTTCAGCTCTGCTTTGATCAGAGGGATTAAGACTTCTCTGGAAAAGATAAAATAAGGAAGAAAGACTTTTGAATTAACTGGTTTGGATATCCGTTTTGGTTTCTGCTTTCATCCATAAAGTTCTTCTGTTTACTGCAAGCGCTGAACCTTTTCTTTTTTTATACCACAGCGTGCCGGTTATAATAAACGCAATTGTTGCAGCCCTGAAAATATTTGAAGCTAAAGGCCCTAATTCATTGTCGCCTGCATCGAAAAGCATCCAGTAAAGGTTCATCAAAAGATGCAGCCAAATGGCAATCCAAAGGTTGAATTTCCATTCGGAGTATACCCAGGCAAACAATCCTGCGCCAAGCAATGTGGCAAAGAAAATACCAGTCATAACTCCAGGGTCGTTGCTTTGGTAAAGATGTGAGGCAGCAAAAACAAAGGCTCCAAGCAGGATTGACGGAATAAACCCAAGTCTGGTGAATCGAAAAAGCATCCCAAATAGAAATCCCCTGAAATACCATTCTTCAAATAATGCAGCAAAAACGGCTCCTTTAACAATCTTTGAAAAAGTGATTTCATGGTTAAAATCATACATAACTGCATAACCTAGTAACATTGGAAGTGTGAAAATTATGGCTGCCAAAATTGCCTGACCAAAACCTTTATCCAACCCTAATGAAGAGGAAAAACTTCCCTGTCTCAGCCAGATAACAGCAGCAATCATGGGTAATCCCATGAGAATGTAGGCGAGAAAATAAGCTATGAGCGGCAATACAGACAGGTCTGTCAAAAAATGATAGACAGGAGCAAACCAGGCCTTTTCAATGAAATACCACATCGAAAAGGCAATTATCACAATCAGAATCGTGCGAAGTTCTTTTCTCATAAAGCAAATATTGCTGTTCCAAAAGCAAATATATACCGAAATACTTAATTTTGAGCTTCTTTCAGATTATTTTTAAAAAATATTCAAATTCCTTTTCATTGGCACCGCTCTGTGATTCCGGTTCGTTTTTTGCTTTAAAGATTCTGATTGAACTTTCAAAATAATCCAATTTCAGCTGTTGACATGATCAAAATTTTCAATGTATCTTTGAGGGAAATTATTAAAAAAAACATTTTACAAATTGCAAAAGACCATCTATATATCCATCATGGTATTCTGGTTTAGCGCAGCTTTTGCACAGGATACCCTCTATAAATCCAATGGCAATATTGTAAAGGCCATTATCAGGGATAAAAGCACCAATGTCATACATTATAATTTTTTTGAAAACCCCTCAGGACCAACTTTCATTTTACATAAGAATTACATCGACAGCATCAGGCTTGAAAACGGGATGACAGAAGTATTTCCAAAAATTTTGATACAAAGAAGTCTCCCAAAGCACAAAAACAACCCTGATTTAATTAATTTTAAACGGAATAATATTTCATACAACGCATTTGATCTGCTTTTTGAATTGATCACTTTCAATTATGAGCATATTTTTAAATCAGGAAATTTCAGTTTAAGAGTTCCTTTGTCCTTTACTTTTAATCCGCTCGAAAAAACTCCTGATGAAAACTATATTTATTATTACGATGTCGAAAACGCGAAATTCGGCACAGGCATAGACTTTATTTTTTATCCTTTCGGGCAACAGTCATATGCCTGGTATGTGTTGGCAGCCTATGAATACAAGTTTTATGAATTCTTTGAATCATCATGGAAACATTCCTATCCTGCTTCTTACATCACTAAAAGATCAAACAGGGTTTTTAATGCTTTTTTGTTTCAAACAGGTTATGTTTTTCATGCAGCTGAACATTTAAACTTCGGATTAAACATTGGCGTTGGCTACAGGTTTGCCACAAAAACTGACACTTATGGTGGAGATAATGGTCCATTAATTCGTGGCGGATTGAGTATTGGATATAAATTTTAAAAATCAGAAAATGAAGAAACATCTTCCTTCAATCTCATTTATTGTTTTGGTTGCTTTTCTGAATATGCTTGTCTCATGCAGCTATTATTCAGTTAGAAAAGTTGAGTCCCATTCCATCGATCAAAAAATAATCAGTGAATACAAGGCGCAGCAGAAATATCTGATCTTACATCAGGGAGATAATGTCTGGCGCATGGAAAATGTTGTTTTAGATGAAAACAATCAGGAAATCTATTTTACACCAACTGAAGTTGAAAAAGACCACCTTTTTTATAGAACCACCAAAGAAACCGGTGCTAACCGATACAAGGCAAACAAAGAAAATCCAATAATTGAGGTTCATATTTACATTTCGGAGTATGCTTTGGCCGATCAAAACCAGTTGATGATTCCGATGGATGCCATTCAAAAGATTGAAGTTTATGATCCCGATATTGGTGCTACCACTGCCTCCTATGTTTTTGGCGCGCTAGGAGTTATGACAGGTGCTTTTACAATTGTGATGATCCTTGTTGCACTTCTCAAAAGCTCTTGTCCGTTTGTTTACATCCATGATGGGGTGGCATGGCATTTCGTTGGAGAAACTTATGGAGGTGCTATCTATGAGCCACTTGAACGTGATGATTATATGCCATTGACCGGCTTCAAACCTATCGATAACCAGTATAAACTCAAAATTTCCAATGAACTTCTGGAAAGACAATACACCGATCTTGCAAGGTTGATTGTTGTTGAACACCCTTTGAATTCAAAAGTCATTCTTGATCAAAACGGAGAGGTGCAGACTTTGATTTCTCCCGTTGTTCCCACAAAAGCTTTAGCCCAAAACAATTTTGATTATGTGGATCAGCTCACTGAAGCTGATGGAAACTTCTACATTTTTAATGCAGAAGACAAAGAAAACAATGATTTCAGTTCATTGGACCTGTCCTTCGAAAAACCAATGAATGCAACCAATGCAAAGCTTGTTCTGCATGCAAAAAACTCTCTCTGGCTCGATTACATTTTTGGCAGGTTCAACGAATTATTTGGAACATATTATCCTAAATTCGCACAGGAGCAGCACAAGGCTCCGGCTGAGCGAATGCTGAAATGGCAGCATGATCAGGGGATACCATTAACAGTTTTGGTAGAAACAGAAAATGGCTGGGAAACCGCCGGTTCATTCTTTTCTGTCGGGCCATTGGCTTCAAGAGACCTTGTGATGCCATTGGATTTATCAAATGTTAAAGCTGAAAATGTCAACATCAGATTGCAATGTGGTTTCATGTTCTGGGAAATTGATTATGCAGCACTCGACTTTTCAGATACTATCGAAGTGCAGGTCAGCCGGCTTGCTCCCGCTTCCGCAATGGATGAAAAAGGCAATGATGTAGCTGATTTGCTTACAATAACCGATAAAAAATACCTGTATCAACCTGATGTTGGAAACGAGGTCGTAATTACCTACGGTGCGCCTTCAACAAATGAAGATTTAGTTCAGACAGTTTTTCTGCACAGCCGCGGATACTATGAATACATAAGGGATTACAAAAACAAGCCTGATATATCCTACCTCAAATCTTTCAGAAAAGAAGGCGCATTCACACGCTTTTCAAAGAATCACTACAAAAAGCTGGTCTCAGACAAGCATTTTATTGTTAAAGCGCTAAACAATTAAAATGATTGATAGAAATCTACCAACCATTGCAGATGTTGACAAGACCTTCGATATAGAAAATGATAGTGTTTCTTTAAATAGCCGTCAGCAAAAAATAATCAGTGGAAGAAGGCGCATTTTTATAAGGCTTCGCATGCATGCCGAAATAGTCAGGATTATTTTCAAAAACTATAGAAATTTACGAAAGAGCATTCGGCTTCTTAATCTGCTGGTAGATTTCCGAAAAAAGGCCCTTGGTGAAAACAAGGTCATGAAATACGCCCTTGTAAATGGCAAATATTATATGGGACTCTATACTCCCGGATTTAAATCTGCAGCTTTCGAAGCTTTCATTTTAGGTGAAGCAAACAGGATTATACCACTTGGAAGAACGGTTAACAGATTTACAAACATCCTGATTTCTGTTACTAAAAAATGTGTTCTGAAGTGCGAACACTGCTCAGAATGGAAAACACTTAACCAAGAAGAAACGCTTACTTTGGATCATCTCAAAATGATTGTAGCCGATTTTCAGGCTTTAGGGGTCGGACAGATCCATTTTTCAGGAGGAGAGCCTTTACAGCGTCTGGATGATTTAATCGAAGTTTTATATACTATCGATAAAAAAACGGAAAGCTGGGTACTTACTTCTGGACACAAGCTCAGTTTTGAAAATGCAAAAAGACTCAAAGAAGCTGGCTTAACCGGCGTAGTTGTTAGTATTGACCATTTTACTCCAGCATTGCACAACCGTTTCAGAGGCTCGGAAAAATCTTTTTTATGGGCTCAAAATGCAGTTAAGAATGCCATTGCTGCAAATCTTGTAACAGCAGTTTCAATATGTGTAACAAGAGCGTTTATCTCTGATTCCAACTTATTAAGCTATGCGAAAATGGCAAAGGAAATGGGCGTTTCCTACATACAATTGTTTGAGCCAAAACCTGTCGGGCATTATGCCGGAAAGGATGTTGAACTGACAGATGAACACATAAAAACGCTTGATGATTTTTTCTTTCGCATGAACAACGATAAAAAATACTGCGATTTCCCCATTGTTTTGTATCATGGCTATTACCAGCGGCGGGTAGGGTGCTTCAGCGCTGGAAACCGACATCTCTTTATAGATGCAGACGGTGATATTCACAACTGTCCTTTTTGCAGGTTAAAATCCGGCAATGCAATAACGGGAGATATAACACAAACTATAGATCGAATGCAAAAAGTCGGTTGCGCTAAGTTTAAACCCTTAACAATCTAATGATTATTAACAATTGTTAATAACGCTTGTTGATGCAATGTGGATAATTTCAGCCTGGATTTACTTGACAAGGCCCTGCATATTTTAGTACATTTGTTTCAGCAGGTGACGATAAAGATATGCTAAAGTGTAGAAACGCAAAATAACTCTTGCAAAAGCGTTCATTGATGTGAATCCAGCGCAAACGGAAGCCGCCGCAAGGAAAGGCGTCGAAAGCAAAAGTCACAAAAAGCATGGAACTTCGAAGACAGACTTACCGAAAGGAAAGCAGCAGAGAAGAACCGGATGAGTAAGAAACCTTTTACGGAAGGAGACAGAAAATCAGTCTGAACTTAGCCTGACGCAGGTTGTCTGATCACGGTTAGACAAAATGTGAACCGGAAATCGATTGTAATAAATTGATTTCCGGTTTTTGTTTTTGTAACCCGCAGGTTCAAAGGGTATCAGATTTTATGTTTCTGCAGCTCCCTGAGTCTGAAACTGAACCATATAAGTAAGCTTCCAAAAACCAAAGCCATCAATCCACTCAGGATAACAAGCGTTTGAGCCACTGAGAATGGGTTGACCAGCATCAGAACACCAAAAGCAAGTGTGATAAGGGCGTTGACCAACATCAGGTTTTTGCCTCCAAATGAAGGATCGATATTGATGAGAACGATAAGCTGCAAAATCCCTGCTATTATTGCAAGCACTCCCATTGCTGCCACAAAGAAATGAATTGACTCATTGGTGTATATCATAACCAATGCTCCAATGACCATATATAAAATTGCCTGCGCAAGCTGCCAGCCGTAAGGCAATTCTTTTCTGATCCGGTTGGCTACAACCAGCAACACAAGTATTCCCCCAAGCAAAATTACCAACCCTGCATACCAGGCCATAATTACAAGTGTTTCGGCAGGGATAAACAACGCGAAGATACCGTAAAGTAAAGCGACAATTCCATTGAGCAGATAGATGCTCCAGTTGCGAATCAAAATGTTTGTCATGGTTCAGGTGTTTTTATAATTATTTCTAAACTTGAGCCACAAATGTAAGCAATCGCACGAACAATAAAAAATTTAGGTCACAAAATCTTCAGGTTGCTTAGTAAAATGGCTAGGCTGATTTCACATTAACAAGGCAAAATTTTACTGGAATTATAAAGAAACGACCGTATATACCGATGTTTTTTATTCCTCTATGAACAAAAAAAGCCGCCCTTTTTAAAGGCGGCTCAGGTATATTTCAAATGACTTATTAATCGCGAAGCATCTTTAGTTTGGCTTCAAGAAGAGTAAGTTCACTTTTGGCCTTGCTGATCTTCTTTTCGTATTCGGCCTTCATGATATCCGCTTGTTTGCTGTTGGCAAAGAAACCGATATTGTTTTCCAGAAGGAGAATTTCTTCGCGCAACTTGGCAATTTTATTGTTCATGTTGATGCGCTCACGACGAATTCTGTCACCGCCATCATTATCATCTCTGTAATTATCTACCACATTTCTGTAGTGCGTTGAAGCCACTTCGTGCTCGGTGAGTTTCATTTTCTCAAACAGCTTATCAATAGCAGCGCGATAATCTGCATAAAGCTGGTCTTTCACCTTAATCGGCACGTGTCCGATTTCCATCCATTGGCGCTGCAGTGCTTTCAGAGAATCGAGGTTTGCAGAACGATCGCTTGTAACTTCAAAGCCAGTAATTTTCTCGATAAGTTCCTTTTTCTTCTGCATGTTTTCGTCTTCACGTCCACGGATGCCAGAGAAATGCTCTGATTTGCGACTAAAGAACTCATCACAGGCACTGCGGAAGCGTTTCCAGATTTTGTCAGAATTTTTGCGTGGAACCGGCCCAATTTTCTTCCATTCTTCCTGAAGGTTGCGGAGTTGATCGGTAGATTTACGCCATTCTGTGCTTTCTTTCAGTGCTTCTGCCTGAACGCAGAGGTCAAGTTTCTGGTTATAGTTTTCGAGCTGCTGCTCTTTCAGTTTGTTGAAATACTCTTTCTTATTTTCGAAGAAAGCATCCATCGCTGTTTTAAAGCGTGCCCATATTTCATCGTTCTGTTTTTTGGGTGCTTGTCCGACAGATCTCCAGATTTTGAACAAATCGCTGACCTCATCAGATTTTTTCATCCACTGATTGATGCTGTCGAACTGCTCGCTGACAAGTTCTTCCGCTTTTTCGCAAAGGGCGACTTTGGCTTCAAAATTGCCTTGCTGTTCATCCTGAATTTTTGAATAATGGTCGCGACGAATTGCATTAATCTTGTCAGTGGCTGTTTTGAACCGTTCCCAAACCTCATCTTTTTTGTCCTGAGGTACTGGGCCGATTTCTTTCCATTCATCGTGAAATTTTTGCAGGAGCTTGAATGCTTTTACAACAGATTCTTCGAGGAGAAGCTCTTCAGCTTTTTCACACAATTCAATTTTAGCTTCGAGGTTTTTCTTCATATCCAGGTCGCGAAGTTCCCTGTTGATTTTTACCTTGTCGAAAAATTTCTCAACCAGAAAATGATAGTTATTCCAAAGGTTGGTGATTTCACCAGCTGGAACCTGTCCTATATCTTTCCATCTTTCCTGAAGATTTTTGAACTCATCATAAGTCTTTTTGAGTGTTTCTTCGCTCAGAATGAGGTTTTTGAGTTCATCAAGAATGGCTTGTTTAGCAACAAGATTATCGCCTTTTCTATGTTCGAGTTGTTCGTTGTGGCGTGCTTTGCTGTCTTTGTATAAATTGAAAGCTGCCTTAAAGCGCAATTCCAAAGGATCATCAATGTGTTCAAACGATTCTTTCTCTCCACCGCCGGCAATAAACTGTTCCATCTCGTGATCGATATCTTCCTTATTAAGTTTTAAGAAAAATACTTTGATGGCAGAGACTTTGTTTTTTATTACCGCGATGTCATGCTCCTGCACTGTCTCTTCGAGCAATTCAACCAACTGCAGTTTATTGTAAGTAGCAAAATCATGCTCACTTACAGCTTCATCTTCTTCCTGAGTTTCCTCATCAACAACCTGATCGGGCGCTATCAGATGCCTGATATCTTCCTTTTCATCGGAACTAAGGATCTCCTTGTCCGCAACAACAGCTTCTACTTCGGTTTCAGTAACTTCGGTTTCTACTGCCTCGGTTTCTGAAACGAATGTTTCAGCAACTTCAGGCACTTCAACTTCTGCCTCCGTGATTTCCGCTACAGCAACGACTTCTTCCATCGTAGATTCTTCAGCAACAACTTCTACCGGGCTTTCATCTTCCGGCAAAAGATTGCTTTGAATCAATGAGATGATTTTGCTCTTCTCATCATCGTTGATCTGTTGTTCTGGTTGTGCTTCCGCAGAAGCTTCTGTTGGGGTCTCTGAAGCAATAATTTCAGCAGCACCTTCATTTTCAGTGCCTGCAGTGCTCTCCAAAGCGATCATTTCCTGATCTGGAGTGGGATTGGTTAAATTCTGGTTTTCCATTACGTTAATGAATATAAATTAAGCAATTATCTGACCGTTTGACATTTTATCTTCCGGTCCAATATGGGTTCATTCTAATAAAGTGTGCAAAAATAGTAAATATTTGGAACTGACACGCTTTCGATAAATGTCTTTTAAAAAACACAGATTATATTCTCGTTTTATTCCGAAAAAAAACCAGCGTCAATGTAAGTTATCAATGGCTATCAGTCTTTATTCTTCTTTAACTTTAATTTTTATCTGCTGAAGTCTTCAATTCTAAAAAAAATTGAGATTCTGGCCAGGGACTTTTTAAACGTGGTTCAAAGCCTGATCCAGATCGGCGATAATATCTTCCACATCTTCTATTCCCACGGCGAGCCGCACAAGTCCATCGGTGATGCCTGCCGCATCTTTTGCTTCTTGTGAAAGCTTGGAATGCGTCATGCTGGCTGGATGTTGAATCAAGGTCTCGATGCCTCCGAGTGATACAGCCAGCAATGCCAGTTGCACATGATCCATCATTCTTTTTCCGGCTTCAAAACCGCCACGCAAACCAAAACTTATCATCGCGCCCGGACCTTTCATCTGGCGTTTTCCAAGTTCATATTGAGGGTGTGATGACAAGCCTGGATATAGAATCCATTCAACTTTAGGGTGTTGTTCGAGAAATTCTGCAACTTTAATTGAGTTTTCCTGTGCTCTGTCGATACGAATACCTAGTGTTTTCAAACCTCTGCGTGTAAGCCATGCCTGATGTGGATCCATATTGAAACCCATGCTCACCATCACAGGTCTGAGCTTGTTGTAATGCTCTTTGGTTTTTGTGACTAGCATTCCAGCAACAATATCCGCATGTCCGTTTATAAATTTTGTCATTGAATGCAAAACGATGTCGGCACCAAGATCAAGCGGTTTCTGCAGATAGGGACTGCAAAAAGTATTGTCGACACAAACAGGAATATTGTGTTTACGGGCAATGGTCACAATCGCTTCAATATCTGTTATGCCGATTGTAGGATTGGCAGGTGTTTCGAGATAAATGAGACTTGTTTCCGGTCTGATTGCTTTTTCAACATTTTCAGCATTGGTAGCATCTACAAAAGTTGATTCTACACCAAAACGTGGATAAAGGCTTTCCATGATCGCACGTGAAGGGCCATAAAGTGAATTGTGTGCAACGAGGTGTTTTCCCATACCTAAATAGGTTAGGTAAACTGTGTTTACTGCAGCCATCCCTGAGCTGACAGCGATACCGCCAAAGCCATTTTCCAGTTTTGCAACCGCATCTTCAAGTTCGTTGATGGTTGGATTGCCGATTCTGGTATAGATATATCCTTTGTCTTCGCCGGAGAAACATTTTGCGCCATGATCGGCATTATCAAAACTAAAAGTTGAGGTTTGATAAATCGGACTGACTGCGCTGTTCATGCAGTCGTCTTTTTTGCCGGCATGCACTGCCAGCGAGTTAAATCCAAGGTCTTCGTTATGCATGGTTTTGATTATTATGAACAAAAAACGGTCAGGACAACATAATTTTTTTGTCCTAACCGCATCCGTGTCTTGATATTATTCAATTATTTCAGATCAGAATGGCCAGAAATTGTTGTCGTTCCAGATTTGTTCTTTCAAATCCTCGTTCAGCTTATGAAGCAGATGATGATGTCCTTTTTCCCATTCGGCAAGCATGTGGTACATGGCTTTTTCATTGGGATCGGTAGCTTCCTGCGCTCTTTGCGAGTAAACAGCAATTGCATTGTTCTCAAAATCGATGGCAGCTGAAATGGCTGCAGCTTCAAAACCAGCAGCTGAAATTTCTTTTTTTATTCCTTCGGAAAGAATCATAACCGCATCGGTATCATCAACTTCATTGTGCTCTTCAACTTTCATGAATTCATGATTTTTTTCGAAGTGCGAAAATTGTTTCGACAGAAACTCAACATGTGCATCTTCCTCTTCGGCCATCATTTCGAAGATTCTTTTTGCAGATTTACTTTCCGTTTGACGGGCCACTAAAGTATAAAATGCTTTACCTCTGCGTTCAAGCAAGATGGCGGTTTTCAGAATGTCGGTGGCTCTTTTTGTTGCTTCCATAATGAAGAGTATTTAACTGATTTTACTTTTTTTAGTAGAATTGGCAAAGTTAACCATTTTTCGTTTTACTTGCTCTTTGCGCAGCCTAAGGCTTATTTTTTTACATTTGTCAATGAACAGCAGCACCTCTATGATAAATTTAAAAGAAATACAACTACAACTGAATGAGCTGTTTACCCAAGTTACGGGAACTCAGTCACTTTACCTTGCTCCGCTTGCCGAGAGCGGCTCAACCCGGAAATACTTCCGCATTGCGGGAATTAACGCCAGCTTCATTGGTGTTTTCAATCCAAATATTGAAGAAAACAAGGCTTTTTTCAGTTACGCGGAAAGCTTTAATAAAGTTGGATTGCCAGTACCGGAAGTATTGGCTATAAGTGCAGATGAAAGTTTTTATCTGCAAACCGATCTGGGTGAAGTCAGCTTGTTTGAACTGGCAATGAAGGCGATTGATTCAGGTAGTCTGAATGATTCGGTTATTGCTTTTTATAAGGAAGCCCTGAACAATCTGGTTTTGTTTCAGCTTGATGCCCACAGGCAGATTGATTATTCAAAAGCATGGCCAACAGCGGTTTTCAACAAAAAATCGATCATCGACGATCTCTACTATTTCAAATATTATTTTGTGAAATTGCATCCCGAAATAAGTTGCAATGAAAGCCTTCTTGATGCTGATTTCGAAAATTTTGCCAATTTTATTGCTTCAACACCTTCCGACTTTTTTATGTACCGCGATTTTCAGGCGCGCAACATCATGATTCATGAAGGCAAGACCTGGTTTATCGATTTTCAGGGTGGGCGCAAAGGTCCGCTACAATACGATGTTGTTTCACTGTTGTATCAGGTGAAGGCTCAGATGCCTGAAAAGCTGCGTGAAGATCTCATTGAACACTATCTCAAGCAACTCAGCGCCTGTCTTGATATTGAAGAAATTCAATTCAGCAAATTCCTTCCTTCATTCATATACCTTCGTTTGATGCAGGTAATGGGTGCCTATGGTTTTCGAGGAATCATCCAGAGAAAACAACATTTTCTGGAAAGTATCCCATTTTCAATCATTGAACTTGAGCAGCAATTGAAACTTCATCAATTTTCGCCTGACCTACCCGAATTGAGCTCTTTGCTCCGGCAGGTGATTCAGCTGAAAAGCCTTTATCCTTTAAAAGAAAAAACGAAAACGAAAAATCTGACAATTCAGCTAAGCAGTTTTTCCTACAAAAAGAAAGGTATTCCACACGATCAAAGCGGCAATGGTGGCGGTTTTGTATTTGATTGCCGGGCGCTGCCCAATCCTGGCAGAGAAGCAGGTTACAAAATGCAAACAGGAAAAGACCCTGCTGTAATCGATTTTCTCGAAAAACACGATGCTGTAAATCATTTCCTGGAGCACGTATTCAGTATTTTAAGTTTTACAATCAACGACTACACACAGCGAAAGTTTTTAAATCTGATGGTGAGTTTCGGTTGCACAGGAGGTCAGCACCGTTCGGTTTATTGTGCTGAAAAAACCGCCGTTTGGATGCATAAAAACTTTCCTGATATAAATGTGATTTTGCAGCATAACGAACAAAAGACAGCTTAGGCGATCATGTCAAAAAAACTTTGTAAGTCGGAAAAAGAAAAAAAGGATTCCAAAAAGAAGGGTTCCACATTTAGCTGTGAAAAATGCGGACATATTTCCAGTAAATCCGACAAGCTCTGCAAGCCGGAGAAAAAATGATTATGCAAAAAATTCAGCCATCAACAGCGATGATTTTAGCGGCAGGCCTTGGTACACGACTAGGCTCCATTACACAATTGGTGCCCAAAGCATTGGTTGAAGTCAATGGTGAGCCATTGCTGAAAAGAGTGATTATGAACCTGAAAATGGCCGGATTTACGAAAATTGCTATCAATGTGCATCATTTTGCAAATGAGATTATCGATTATGTCACTAAAAATGAGGGTTTTGGTATAGATATCCTTTTCTCTGATGAAACCCATAATTTGCTGGATACCGGTGGAGGCATTTTAAAAGCAATGCCGCTTTTCGGAAAGGTTGAAAGTGTTTTAATACACAATGTGGATGTAATTACCAACATTGATTTACGTGCCTTTTCAAATACTTTTGAGCAATCAGGTGCAGCAGCAAGTCTGGCTGTAAGAACACGCGAAAGCAGTCGGAGCCTGATTTTTGATGGTCAACTTCAACTAGCAGGATGGCGCAATCACAAAAGCGGTGAAGAAAAATGGGTAGCAACCCCACTTACGAAATACCTCAGTTTGGCATTCAGTGGAATTCACATCATCAAACCAAAGTTTTTTGTTCAGCTTCCGGTAGAGCAATGCTCTGTCATTGACCTTTATCTGAAGTTGGCGAACGACCAAAAAGTAACCGGCTATCTGCATGATGAAGGCTATTGGTTCGATTTGGGAAAGGCGGAGCAGCTGCCAAAGATTATTGAATTTTTAAAAACCGAAGACCTTTAAACCATGGAAACTTTTACCGGATTTGTAGCCCGTCACCTTCTTTCGGAACATGGCAGTGAGTTGGACCGCATGACTGTTGTTTTCCCAAATCGCAGGGCTGGGCTGTATCTTCGGCAAGAGCTGGCAGCAAAAGCTGGAAAAACCATCTGGATGCCTCAGATACTTTCAATCGAAGAGGCTTTTTCAAGCTGGAGTGGTTACCATCAGGCCGATCCGCTTTCGATCGTTTTCGACTTGATGGAAATCCATCTTGGCAGTAGTCCTGCAAATGCCGAAGATATGAGCAGCTTTGCCTCTTATGCCATGCAGATGGCGCGTGATTTCGATGAAACCGATCATTATCTCGTGAACCAAAAATCGCTTTTCAGTTACCTCTCTGAAACAAAAGCACTCGAAATGTGGCATCCTGACGGCAGTGCGCTCAGCGTTTATGAAAAGAATTATCTTGATTTCTTTCGTTCACTTTTCTTCTATTATGAAAAACTGGCGGAAAAAATGGATGAAAAGAAGATTGCTTCCAGCGGCGCCATTGCTGCAAAACTTTCAAAAATGCCAGTAGCTGAACTTATTAAGGCCATCGGAAACAGAAAAATAATCTTTGCAGGTTTCAATGCACTCACACCAGCTGAAGAAGCGATTTTAGCCAACCTGGCAAAAGAAGGAATAGCAAGCATTTTATGGGATATCGATAATTTTTATCTGACCAGAAATAAATTTGGACAGCATGAAGCGGGTGCCTATCTGCGAAAGTTTTCAAAGAAATATCCGGATTTAATGCAAAGCCGCCTCAGCAACAGACTGCTGGAAAACGCAAAAAAAGTACACGTTATAGGTGTGCCCGGAAATATCGGTCAGGCAAAGGCAATGGGGCATTATCTGGAAAAAACAGGCCATATAAAAACAACCATGAGCACCGCCATTGTGCTGGCTGATGAAAAACTGCTTGTCCCTGTTCTGAACTCTATCCCCGATGAAACAGAAAGTTTCAATGTTACGATGGGCCTTCCATTTATTTACAGTCCGGCTTACCAATATGTTGTGCAATTGTTTGAGCTAGCTATTTTTGGAAACAGCAGTCAGGGAAAGTCTGTTTACCCGCTTCGTCCGCTTACAACATTACTTCAGCATGAAATAATTTCAACTTTCTTTCTACAGGATGATCTTTCTACGCTCAGCACAATGGCAAAAAGGCTTGTTTCTGATGGGAGTGCCTATGTGAAAGCCGAACGGTTAGCAATACTGAATGACAACCTGAGCGAAAAAGCTTCCTGGTTATTGCATAAGCTATTAGTATTTAAAGTGTTATCTCCACAAAAGACACTTGAAAGTATGAATGAAATTTTAGCAGGAATACTTTCGGGTGTCGATTCAGGGCAAGCCGATAACGGAAAAATCCTGCTTACAAACCAGATAAATCTTGCAGGCAGGCTCATCAACCGGCTTATAAAGCTAATTTCAGGGAAAGATTTTCTGACAGATCTTCCCGGACTGTACAAATTGTTTTTGCATATTGCTCCCTCCTATTCCATCAACTTTTATGGTGAACCACTCCAAGGACTCCAGGTGATGGGAATGCTCGAAACACGCAACCTCGACTTCGACTGCATCCATTTACTTTCGGCCAACGAAGGCATTCTTCCATCTGAAAAAGGTTATCAATCGCTTATCCCTTTCGACCTGAGAAAAACTTTTGGTTTACCAACTTATCTGGACAAACAGGCCGTTTATGCGTTTCATTTCTACCATATGCTGCAAGGCGCACAAGAAATGTTTATTTATTACAATACTGAACCAGACAATCTTGGAGGAGGTGAAATAAGTCGTTTTGTGCTGCAATTAAAATACGAGCTATTAAAACTAAACCCTCAAATTACGTTTGCGGAGGAGGTGTTTTCGCTTGATATCCCCCCACAGCAACTGGCGCCTGAAATCAGTATCAGCAAAACAACAAAAGTGCTACAACATATACGCAGCAAAGCTTTAAAGGGTTTGGCACCAACAAGTCTTTCCCGTTATATCAGCTGCCCGCTGCAGTTTTACTTATACGACGTGCTTGATATCAAAGAACAAAAGAAGGCCAATGAAATCATCGGCCTCAATGTTTTGGGAACTGTGGTTCACAACACGCTCGAGGCCCTTCATAAGCCTTACATAAATATCCCTTTACAAAAAGCACACATCGACAAGATGTTTTTGTTATTGAAAGAAGCGCTGAAGTTTTCCTTTGAAAAAGAGTTTCCCGGCGGATTTTTTGATGAAGGCCGCAACAGGCTTGCTTCAGCAGTTGCAGAACAGTTTGTGCAAAAAACCTTGATGTACGAATCCAGTCTGCTCAATAAAAAAGACACAGAGCTTGTTTTGCTTCATCAGGAAGTTTTGCTTGAAACCTTATTCGATATTGATGGCAACACTGTAAGGCTGAAAGGTACAGTTGACAGAATTGACAAGCTCAACAACAGCATTAGAATCATTGATTATAAAACTGGTAAAGTTGAATCAAAAGACATAGAAGTAAATGATTGGGAAGAATTCAAAACCCAAAAAAAAGGAAAGGCCCTGCAGCTTGCAACCTATCAGTATCTTTTCTCGAAAAGTGAATATTTCAACCCGTCTGCAAAAACAATCAGTGGGATATTAAGTCTGCGCAAAACCAGTGAAGGGCTTATGGAATGCAGACTTCCGGCGAGCGAAACCAACAATGGTCAATTGTCAGAAATTGAAAAGTCACTAAAGGAAGTGTTGACAGAAATTTTTGATACTGAAAAGGCATTTGTACAGACAGAGGATGAAAAAACCTGCAAATTTTGCCTTTTTAACAAACTTTGTATGCGTGAATAATTAATCATTTTTTGGTGTTTTGAATTCTTTACGCATTTATATGTGTTGTATTTGTATATTTGCTATGCCTTGTGGCAATTATCTTATTTAACAGCAAAAATTATGACCGAGAAACACAAGTTTAATATCCTGATCGTTGACGACAGACCCGAAAACCTTTTATCTCTTGAAGGCATTCTTGAAAGTGAAGAACTGGTAATACTCAAAGCACATTCAGGTAACGAAGCATTGAGTATAATGCTTGAAAATGACATTGCCCTTGTCCTGATGGATGTTCAGATGCCTGGCATGGATGGTTTTGAGGTTGCAGAAATCATGCGAAGCAGCGAAAGAACAAGATTTATTCCAATCATTTTTGTAACTGCCATAAGCAAACAAAGGCAACATATTTTTAAGGGATATGAATCAGGAGCCGTAGATTATCTATACAAACCGCTTGATCTTGAAATACTTCAAAGTAAAATTAAGGCTTTTATAGAATTCTTTCAGCATAAAAACGCACTCGAACAAACCACACGACAACTTGAGCGCACAATTGATGAATTGAACAAGGCTAAAAAAATTGCTGAAGAAGCTACAACAGCAAAAAGCGCCTTTCTGGCAACCATGAGCCACGAAATACGAACTCCGCTCAATGGAATTATAGGTTTGGCAGAACTTGGACTCATGGACGAAACTATCCGATCAGCGCAGCGCGAACGACTGCTTGATATCCGCAACTCAGGCGAATCGCTGCTCGAAATTATCAACGAAATTCTCGATATCTCCAAAGTTGAAGCCGACAAGCTGGAGTTGGAAGAAATTGAATTCAGCATAAGAGAAGTAATTGAAAAACTAGTTAACCTGCTTTCGGTGAAAATCTTTCAGGAAAAACTTGAATTTGTTTGCGAAATTTCTCCCGATCTGCCGGACGTCCTTATTGGCGACCCATTACGCATACGTCAGATACTTATCAATCTGCTCAGCAATGCCATAAAATTTACTGAAGAAGGCACTGTTGGCATCCATATTAAAATGGTTGACCATGTCGAAGAACAGGTTGGTATTGAATTTTCCATTGAAGATACTGGCATTGGCATTCCAAAAGACAAAATATCGCGTCTGTTCCAATCTTACACTCAGGTTGACACTTCAACAACGCGCACCCATGGCGGTACCGGACTTGGCCTGACCATATCCCAAAAGCTTGTCAATCTGATGGGAGGAATCATCAAAGTGGATAGCGTGCTTGGTGAGGGCAGTAAATTCTATTTCAGATTGAATATGGTAACAGGCGAACAGCGCGAAAACCCATGGGAATTGAAGCTTGGCAAGCCAAACAATGATTTCAACATTCTGATTGTGGATGATCACAAAAAGTCAACAGGTATTATTTCCGAAATGTTAACTGTCTGGGGTGTAAAGCATAAATTTGTTAATGATTGTCCTGCATGTTTCAATCTCCTCGAAAATGAATCATTCGACTTGATCTTGATTGATTACTATCTCAAATCGATGAATGGTGTTGAGGTAGCCGAAAATATTAAGCTGAAGCTGAAAGGTAAGAAAATTCCAGAAATTGTTTTACTCTCTCCAAGCAAAGCAAACATTGATGTGCTGAAGCTCAAGAAAGCAGAACAATACGAATTTCTTACAAAACCACTTCTGCAAAACAGTCTGAAGAAGTTTCTGATCAACAAGTTTGGATCAGAAAAACAAATCGAGGAAATCAAGATCGAAGAAAAGAAAGTGGAAGAAATTGCCGGACGAAGGTTCAATATCCTTGTTGCCGAAGACCAGCTTATTAATCGAAAGATCGTCATTCAGCTGCTTGAAAAGAAAGGATGGAACGTGAAAGCGGTAGAAAACGGAAGACTTGCTTTTGAAATCGCTGTCAATCAGCGTTTTGATCTTATTCTTATGGATGTTCAAATGCCAGAAATGGATGGGTTTGACGCGACAAAAAATATCCGTAATGCTGAAAAACAAAAAAACTACCATACACCGATAGTTGCGATGACAGCCCATGCAATGAAAGGCGATCGCGAAAAATGCCTTGCCGCCGGAATGGATTATTACATTACCAAGCCTGTGAATCCACTTGAACTTTATGAGACAATCGAAAAGTTTGCACTTTGATTAATCCCACTTGGCATACCATAAGTGAATAAATCAATATTAATAAAACAATGGACAATCTGGACTACAACACTGCTTCCACCTGGGAAAAACTCAGGCTCTCTTTCAGGTCATGGAAATACATAGGCGTAGGAAAGTCATTGCTTATCTGGTTTCTGGCCATTTCAATCGTTCCGCTTGCATCCATCAGTTTTATCAATTTTCTGAATGCATATCAAGGCCTGACAATCGTTGCAGAAAAATCACTGAACACAACTTCACAGCTCAGAGTTGAGTATATCAATACTTTTTTTAACGAGATCGTTGGTTTTTTAGAATTTAACAGCAGACAAAAGAGTGATATTAAATTCATTAAAACCCTTAAAAGTGAGTATGGAAATTTTTCAGGAGACTTTGATAATTTTAAAAAAACTGCCACTTATGAAGAAATCACAGCCGAGCATCGTGATGAATTTAAGAATCTCGCTGATAAGAACGGCTACTATGATATTTACTATTTAGACGATAAAGGCAATATCCTCTTCACCCTTCGCGAAGAATCAGATCTGGGATCAAATCTGATTTCCGGCCAGCTTCGCCTGACAAAGTTTAGTAGCACCGTTCGTAAAGTGCTGGAAAAAAATAAACCTGCTTTTTCTGATCTTGAGTTTTATGAGCCTTCATTTAAAAAATTATCAGGTTTCTTTGTTCATCCGGTTGTTGATGAAGCGGGTATTGTACAAGGTGCAATTGCTCTTCAGATAACAATGGATCGCATCAATCAAATCATCAGACAAGAAGCGGGTTATGGTGAAACCGGACAGGCTTACATCGTAGGAAGCGATCAGCTGCTGCGTTCGGCGATGCGTTTCGGCGGTGAAAATGAAATAATGGTGAAGAAAATCGAAAACCAGAAAGTGAAAGACTGGCTGTTTTTTCTGCAACACCGCAACAACCACAAACTGCTGAAAGAGAAAGAACTAGATGAAGAAAAAGTTTCTTCTTACGACAGCGACCTGAATGGAAAATATGTTCTTGGAATATACAGAAACCTTGATCTTATCAGCCAGCTCGACATTAATTGGGTGCTAATTGAGGAGATAGAACACAGTGAAGCTTTTGCCTATGCGCGTATGCTCTCTGATATTGTGAAACTCACTTTTATTATCACAATTATTATCGTGTTTTTAATGTCCATTCTTGTCACGCGCTGGTTTGTAAATCCGATCAAGCAACTCTCATCTTGGGCAAAGCAGGTAGCTGAGGGGCAGTTAGATAACAAAAACATTAAAGCACCTAACAATGAAGTGGGCGAGATGGTTTCAACATTTAACCGCCTTGTGAACTCCATGCAAAAATATGCCAATGTTGCCAGGTTAATGGCAAAAGGTGACTACAGCGAAAAAGTTGAAATCAGAAGTCAAAACGATGTTTTAGGACACTCGATGAACCATATGGTTGAAAGTTTCAGGCTGGTGGTTGAACAGGCAAACCGCATCGCAAGCGGCGATTATAGCGTGAACGTGATGCCGCGAAGCGACAAAGACACCCTTATCGTTGCACTCTTTGAGATGACCCGCACATTGGAACAAAATGCCATCCAAAACAAAAATCAGGACTGGCTAAAAAGCGGTATTAATTTGCTTGATGCCAGCATGAGTGGCACTTCATCCTTAGATAAACTATCGGAAAATGTAATACAATTTATCGCACCCTATGTAAACGCACAACTTGGTGCAATCTACATTTATGACAACTTTCACGAACTGCTTCATTTCAATGCAGGTTTTGGCATTCAGGAAGACCAAAACAATATTCAAAGACAGATAAAGCTGGGAGAGGGCATCGTTGGTCAAGTGGCTAAAAGCAGAAACAGCCTTTATGTAAATAAGCAATCAGAAAAGCCTTTGACCATCAGAATCGGGGCTTCAACGATTGAAGCTGGCGCGTTTTATGTGTTTCCATTGTTTCACGAAAACGAACTTGCTGGTGTGATCGAACTTACGACAGTTGGTAGTTTTAATGAACTTAGCAAAACTTTCCTCCAAATGGCCGGCCTTAATATTGCGATCGCCATACGCACTGCAAAGGCAGCCGACAAGGTGCAAAAACTATTGATGCAAACGCAGGAACAGGCCAACGAACTTGCAGTTCAACAAGAAGAACTCAGACAGGCCAACGAAGAACTTCAGGAGCAAACCACCGCTTTGCGTATATCTGAAGAAACACTTCAAACACAGCAAGAGGAGCTAAGGGTAACCAACGAAGAACTTGAAGAACGCACCCGCGCCCTCGAAATTCAGCGAGATGCAATCAGGGAGAAAAACAAAGAACTTGAAGCTGCAAGGAAAGAAATTGAACGTAAAGCCAATGATCTTGAACTGGCTTCTCGATACAAGTCAGAATTTCTAGCCAATATGTCACACGAGCTGCGTACTCCGCTCAATAGTATTCTTGTGCTTTCGCAACTGCTTGCCGAAAACAAAAAGCAACATCTCGACAACAAGGAATTGGAGTATGCGCGCACAGTCAACAGTTCAGGAAGCGACCTGCTCGAATTAATCAATGAAATACTTGATCTGAGCAAGGTAGAAGCCGGGAAAATTGACTTGTTTATCGAATCGCTGTACCTGGAAGATGTGGCATTGTTTCTGAAGAAAAACTTTGGTACACTCACAGAAAAAAAAGGGCTTGAACTCTTTGTAAATATTGGAAACAATCTACCCCAAACAATTCGGACTGATAGTCAACGTGTATTTCAGGTGCTGAAAAACCTTTATTCCAACGCACTTAAGTTTACCCATAGAGGAAGTATCACTTTGAGTATTTTCAGGCCAGACAAAGATGCTTTACCGGAAAACAGTAATTTACTTCCTGCAAAAACTATCGCCTTCGCAGTTACTGATACTGGTATCGGAATTGCTCCAGATAAGCTGTTATTAATTTTTGAAGCCTTTAAACAGGCAGATGGCACAACTTCCAGAAAATACGGCGGAACGGGTTTAGGTCTAAGTATTTCAAAAGCCTTTACTGAGCTGCTTGGCGGAGCCCTGAAAGTGGATAGCAAGGAGGGAGAAGGCACCACATTTACGCTATTCCTGCCCGAAAATTTTGAACCTGCCGAACAATCTGAATCAGATGAAAAGGGGGTTTTTGTGCAAAATGAAGATAAAAATGAGCCACAGGACTTGACCCAACAGCTGAAAGAAACAAAAGAAGTGAAACCTGTTTCACTTCAGACACAAGATGGTAAATTTCAGGCAGATCAGGTAGAAGAGGCCATTGACGATCGCAATAACATTTCCGAAGGAGACCGTGTTTTGCTGATTATTGAAGATGATAAAAGTTTTGCATCCCTTCTGTACGACCTCGCACATGAACATCATTTCAAGTGTCTGATTGCCTACGACGGCGAATCCGGCCTTCACTATGCCGATTACTATCTGCCGGGTGCAATTATTCTGGATATCGGTCTGCCGGGTATCGATGGACACGAGGTGATGAGCAGGCTCAAAACTAATTCACGCACCCGACACATACCAGTACACTTTATGTCGGCCGCTGATAAAACGCTTGATGCATTAAAGCAAGGCGCCATAGGCTATTTGCACAAACCCGTTGACCGAGAGTCGCTTGAGTCTGCATTCGAAAGAATAGAAAGTGTTGTGTCTGGCCAAAACCACAGATTACTCATTATTGAGGATGATGAAATTACCAGAAAAAGCATTTGTGGGCTTATGGCAGGCGAAGGGATTGAGATTACTGCTGTTGATTCGGCTGAATCTGGCATTGAACTGCTTAACAACAATACATACGACTGCCTCATCCTCGACCTTGGTTTGAAGGAAATGAGCGGGTTTGATTTACTCGAAATGATTAAAAAAGACGAAAAAATCAACACGCTTCCAGTGGTTGTATACACTTCAAAAGAACTTACAAAAGAAGAAGATTTAAAACTTCAGCGCTATGCAGACAGCATCATCATAAAAGGAGCCCGATCCTTTGAAAGACTACTCTCTGAAACCACCCTCTTCCTCCACCAGATAGAATCGAAGTTGCCTCCAAAAAAGCAGGAAATGCTTAAAAAATTCCACAATAAGGAGGATGTGCTTGAAGGCAAAACTATACTTGTTGTGGATGATGATATGCGAAATGTTTTTGCCCTCACCAGCTTCCTTGAAAATTACAACATACGCATTGTTAATGCAAAAAACGGACGCGAAGGAATAGATAAACTTACTTCCGATCAAAAAATCGATCTGGTGCTTATGGACATCATGATGCCCGAAATGGATGGATACGAGGCCATGCGGGAAATTCGAAAAAACCCGGCATATGATAAGTTGCCAATCATTGCCCTCACAGCAAAAGCAATGAAAGATGATCGTGAAAAATGCATTGCTGCCGGTGCAAATGAATATCTTACAAAGCCTTTTGATACCCAAAAATTACTCTCTCTCTTGCGTGTCTGGCTGTACAAATAAGCTGTTTTTTTAATTTGGAAATTAAATAAAACTGACATGATTACCAGCTTGCTTAGAAACCTGCCCTTGAAAAAAAAGCTCTTTGTGGTAACAGCGGTAACGTTGACAACGCTTATTTTGATTGCATTGTCTGTTGTGTTCTTTTTCAGAACTTTTAAAGTACTCAACATACTTACCAACGCCGAGCGTATTCATATGAGTTATTTCCAGAAAGGGGTAAGCAACTTTTATAAATGGAAAAGCAACCCTTTGGAGGGTGATCTGGATTTAGCTTTAAGTCAGATTGACACAGCCAACAACATGGCCTACATGTTTGGCAAGATTGATTCTCTTGCTGCTGCGCAAAGTCTGGAGGCTTTCGAAAACACACTTTTCATTACTTTAAATGAGGCATTACACAATGATTTTTCTAATGCAAAACTGCTTGCAAACCGAAGCCTGATTTTCATAAATTTAAATGACAAACGTTTTTTTACTGCCATAAATACAGCCTACATTGGCGCATTGACAGGAAAAAACATCACTGAAACAATGCAAATGATGCGCTTTGATTCAGACCCGGTTCTTGATCAAAAACTATTCGTTCTGATAAGCAAAATCGAAGTCGAATATCAAATGTTCGCTGATGACCTTGATGAGCTTGGAAACCACGGACAACGCATGCTCATGATTTTGATGATTTCACTAATATTGTTGCTCGCATTATTCATTTTCATTGTTTCACAACGTATTGCCAAAGCTGTAAGCGACCCATTGGTAAAAATGGTGAAGGAGTTTGAGGTAATGGCCGAAGGAAGCATAGGCCGCGAGATATTTCATGATACCAAAGACGAAACCGGTAAACTTGTGGCTTCATTTAATAAACTTCAGAACAGTTTGTCCAGTGTGATTGAAGGTGCAAAGCTGGTTGCAAAAGGCAATTATGAAACCACGATCATTCCTCAGTCTGATAAAGACGAACTGAGCATGGCGCTCAGTCAGATGACAACAGCGCTTGCTGATAATGCCCGAAAACAGATTGCTTCGGATTGGCTTAAAACCGGAAAAAACGAACTCAACGAATCTTTACGAGGCGATTTAAGTCTGGAAGAAATAGCAGGGAAAACACTTTCGTTTTTAGCGGGCTATCTTCCTGCTGAATGGGGTTCGTTTTATGTTTACGATGAAGAAAAAAACCTTCTGAAACTCTACGGGTATTTTGGAACAAAAAAAGATAGTTTGCCCGAAACAATTGCTCCCGGAGAACAGTTGACAGGTCAGAGTTTTGAAGCAGGAAAACAGTTGCTGCTTGATAATTTAGAGCCTGAGCGTGTTGTAATCTTAAGTAGTTTGCTTCAAATTTCTGCGAAAAGCATGTTAATACTTCCGCTCACACACGATGCTGAAGTTACAGGAGTTTTGGAGCTGGCTTCAAAACAACAAATGAACGAAGCGGCACGCATGCTTGCCACAGAAGCCTCGGAAAGTATTGCCATAGCTATAAAAAGCGCCATATCCCGAAGGAAAACAAAAGAACTATTAAATAAAACTCAGCAACAGGCAGAGGAGCTTCAAAGTCAGCAAGAGGAGCTGCGGGTTGTGAATGAAGAGCTTGAAGAACAAGCTCAGGCGCTCAAAGAAAGTGAAAAAAGCCTGCAGGTTCAGCAAGAAGAATTAAGGGTTATCAACGAGGAACTTGAAGAAAATACACATGATCTTGAACTGCAAAAAAACGCAATCTCTGATAAGAACAAAGCCCTTGAACTAGCGCAGAAAAGCATCCAGATCAAAGCAGAACAACTGGAAACCATCAGCAGGTACAAGTCGGAATTTCTTGCCAATATGTCGCATGAATTGCGCACACCACTCAACAGTCTTCTCATTCTGTCGCGCGATCTGGCAGAAAACAAAAAACTTAACCTCAATAAAGATCAGGTTGAATCGGCTTCCATTATCTACCAAAGCGGTCAGGATTTACTCAATCTCATCAACGATATACTTGACCTTTCAAAGATTGAAAGTGGCAAAATGACCATCACACCTGAGGTGGTTCATTTGACAGAACTTGAGCAATATATCAGAAATAATTTCAGACATATGGCCGAAGAAAAAGGCTTGAAGTTTGATGTCATTTCCGAAAACGGGCTTCCGGCATACATTATAACTGATAAACACCGCCTCGGACAGGTTATAAAAAATTTAGTCTCCAACGCGCTTAAATTTACACATAAAGGACAAGTAATAATCCGGTTTAAAAATACCGAAGGCATTTCAATGCGCAACCCAATTCTAAAACCAACCAACACCATTATGCTGGCCGTTGAGGACAGTGGCATCGGTATTCCGATTGATAAACAAAAAGAAATTTTTGAAGCATTCCATCAGGCTGATGGAAGTATATCGCGAAAATATGGTGGAACAGGGCTTGGATTAAGCATAACGCGCGAACTGACAAAACTCCTTGGAGGTGAAATTCATCTTAACTCCGAACCTGGAAATGGATCAGTTTTTATGATCATTTTACCTTTAGAAACTCCCTCGGAATTAAGCGCTGAATCCGACAAACCTCTATTCGACAATGTTTTTGAGCAGCCAATACAGCCGGAACAGGAGCCGGAAAAAACTGTGACTAAATCATTGCAGGAATATCGCAATGATGAAGAAAGTGTATTTCTTCCAGACGACAGAAATAACATTCTTCCCGGAGACAAAAGTTTGCTTATTGTAGAAGATGATTCCGCTTTTGCTAAAATTCTGATCAGGTTAAGCAGGGAAAGAGGCTTTAAATGCATTGCTGCAGAAACTGGCGAACAAGCCCTTATGCTGGCTGAAAAATACAAGCCAGATGCGATAATACTTGATATTATGCTTCCCGGAATGAATGGCTACAAGGTGCTGGAAATTCTTAAGCAAGACGCGCACACCCGTCACATTCCTGTACATATCATGTCGGCTACCGAGGGCAATCCTGAAGCTTTTCTTAAAGGTGCAATTGGCTTTTTGAGTAAACCCGCCGAGACCGAAGCCATTGATATGGCATTCAAAAAAATTGAGGCTTTTGTTAAGAAAAACATCAAAGACCTGCTTATTGTTGAGGATGATTACAATATGCGGCACCTCATCAGAAAAATCGTTGGCGGCGAAGATATCAACGTTACTGAAGCCAAAAGTGGCAAAGAAGCCCTTAGAATGATCGATGAGAAAGACTTTGATTGTATGGTTCTTGATCTTGGATTGCCCGATTTGAACGGCTTTGAACTTCTAAGAAAAATGCAGCTTTTAAAAAAGGAAAATTTACCGCCGGTCATAGTCTATACGGGCAGAGATCTTTCAAAGGAAGAAAATGCCGAACTGCAGAAGTACGCAAGCTCCATCATCATCAAAGGTGTGAAATCAGAAGAACGATTGCTCGATGAAACAGCGCTTTTTTTGCATCGCGTTGTCGATAATCTGCCGGAAAGCAAAAAAGAAATGATCAATGTTTTATACGATAAGGAAGCTGTTTTCAAAAACAAAAACATTTTGATTGCTGATGATGATATGCGTAACATTTTTGCTCTGACACGCATTCTCGAAGATCGGGGCATCAACGTTTTTGAGGCTGAAAACGGCGTTATAGCGCTTGAAAAACTAAAGCAGAATCCACAAATTGACCTGATATTGATGGACATCATGATGCCAGAGATGGATGGTTATACAGCCATAAAGGAAATAAGAAAACAACCACAATGGGAGAAATTACCCATCATCACGCTGACGGCAAAGGCAATGAAAGAAGACAGGCAAAAAAGTCTTGCAGCTGGTGCCAGCGACTATCTTACAAAGCCTTTAGACATCCCAAAACTATTATCACTCTTGCGTGTGTGGCTCTATAAATAGAAAGGGTAAATATGGAAAGTGCAAAAATTTTAATTGTTGACGACAGGCCTGAGAATCTCATTGCTTTGGAAAAGCTTCTTGAAGCTCCAGACATAGCTTTTGTCAGGGCGCTTTCGGGTAATGAAGCGCTGAAACTGACCCTGCACCACGAATTTGCATTGGCCATCATTGATGTTCAGATGCCCGATATGGATGGATATGAAACTGTAGAACTTTTGCGCAGCTCAAAGAAAACCCGGTTTCTACCTGTAATCTTTGTTTCTGCCATCTATCAGGAGGATTTTCATATTATCAAAGGAATCGAAACCGGAGCAGTTGATTTTATATCTAAACCCATTATACCTGAAATACTTAAAGGAAAGGTGCGTGTTTTTCTTGAGCTTCACCGCCAAAAACAGCTTTTGGACGAACTCCTTGCAGACAAAGAAAAAATCAATCTGGAATTGATGGAAGCCAAGGAAAAGGCTGAACTTGCAACATACACCAAATCAATGTTTCTGGCTAATATGAGCCATGAAATTCGTACACCGCTCAACGGTGTGATCGGCCTGACAAGCATTCTTGCCAATGCAGATCTCAATAAAGAGCAGAAAGAGCTGGTGAAACTCATTATGGTTTCAGGAGAAAACTTATTATCAATCATCAATGATATACTCGACTTTTCTAAAATTGAAGCCGGGCAGGTTAAGATTGAAAATAAAGCAATTAGTTTACGATGTGAACTTGGAAACATTATCAAACTAATGCGTTATAATGCAGCCAGTAAGGGTGTTGAACTATTGCATGATTTTGATTCTGATATTCCCGCTTATGTTGAAACAGACCAATTAAGGTTGAAGCAGATATTAATAAACTTGCTCAACAACGCTATAAAATTCACTTCAGCAGGATACGTAAAGCTGATTGTAAAAAAACTGGAAAAAGAAGACCCTTTTCTCAGGTTTGAAATACATGATACAGGGATCGGAATCAGTGAAGAAAATAAAGAAATGCTTTTCAAAGAGTTTAGTCAGGCAAATATTTCGACCACCCGTAAATATGGGGGAACCGGACTTGGATTGGCCATCAGTAAAAATCTGGTTCATTTAATGAAAGGTCAAATTGGTGTAGAAAGCGAAATCGACAAGGGTTCGGTTTTCTGGTTTGAAATACCCACTGCAATTGCGCAAAAACCAGTAGTTGAAAAGGAGAAATCAGTCATCAAAAACATTGATTCCTCGCTTAAAATACTGCTGGCAGAAGACAATCTGATCAATCAGAAAGTGGCCATGCATGCGCTTAAACAAATGAATCTCAAGTGCGATCTGGCAACAAATGGAATAGAGGCGATTAAATTACATGTTACGAACAACTATAATATAATTTTGATGGATGTTCAAATGCCTGAACTAGATGGCATTGAGGCCTCAAAAATAATCCGTCAAAAGGAAAAGGAAAACGCTGTTGAGAAACCTGTTGTTATTGTGGCGCTCACTGCCAATGCTTTCAACGAAGACAAAATAAGATGTTTGGAAGCAGGCATGAATTTCTATTTAAGCAAACCCTTCAAGATTAATCAGCTTACCGAAATACTATCAAAACTCTGATGCGAAACGAACTAATGAGTACAAAGACAGACGTAAATCAAATAATTATAACTCAGGATATCGAAACAGACCTGCTCCTTGAGGCAGTGTATCATCGTTTTGGTTACGATTTTCGCGACTACAACAAGGCACATGTTAAGCGCCGGATTCTTCACAGAATGCAAACAACAGGTGCAAGAAGCATTTCAGAAATGCAGCACAAAGTGCTTCATGAAGATGGCTTTATTGAAGTCATTTTGCGTGACCTTTCTATCAATGTTACCGAAATGTACCGCGATCCTTCATTTTATCTTTCCATCCGAAATGAGGTTTTTCCCATTCTTAAAACATATCCTTTTATCAAAATATGGCACGCCGGATGCGCTACTGGCGAGGAGGTGTATTCCTTTGCTATTATGCTCAAAGAAGAGGGTTTGCTCAACAGAGCTCAGATTTATGCCACCGACTTTAACCCTTTAGTACTTGAAACTGCAAGAAAAGGTATCTATCCCATCAGCAGAATCAAAGAATACACACAAAACTATCAGTCGGCAGGTGGAAACCAATCCTTTTCTGACTATTACATCGCAAAATATGATTCAGTAATTTTGGATCAAAGTCTTAGGAAAAATATTGTTTTTGCAGAACACAATTTGGTTACCGACAGTGTTTTTGCAGAGGTTCACCTTGTTGTCTGCCGCAATGTTCTCATCTATTTTAACAAGGACTTACAAAACAGAGTTGTGAAATTATTCACCGAAAGCCTTGTTAAAGGAGGTTTTCTTGGACTTGGGTCAAAAGAAAATCTTATGTTTACAGATGTTTATGACAAATATTATGTTGTGGACGCTAAAGAAAAAATATATAAGAAAAAAGTGCAGGTGATTATTTGATTAAAACCATGGAAGAATCTACCTATAAGGTTATTGTAATTGGTGCTTCTGCCGGGGGCCTCAAAGCTTTGAAAAAGATTATTTCAGGCCTGCCAAAATCTTTCTGCCTGCCAATACTTATTGTACAGCATCTCAGCCCGAGATCAGATGGTTTCATGGCACATTATTTCAACCAGTTGTCGCATTTGCAGGTAAAAGAAGCAGATGAAAAAGAGCCTGTCAGACCAAATCATATCTATATCGCTCCGGCTAACTACCATATGCTGGTTGAACAGAACGAAACAATCAGTTTCACGGTCGACGAGAAAGTGAGCTATGCCCGACCATCAATAGATGTTCTATTTGAAAGCGCCGCAAGGGTTTATCTTGACAGGCTGATCGGAATTATACTCACAGGAGCCAACGAAGATGGTGCAGCAGGGATTCGTATAATAAAGAGTTTTGGCGGGCTCACAATAGCTCAATCACCCGAAACGGCAGAAGTTGCTGTAATGCCTATGGCAGCAATTCAAACTGAATGCATCGACCTTGTATTAAGCCTTGATGAAATCAGTAATCTGCTTTCTTCTCTTTGCAATCAAGGTTGATCAATCCAATCCAAATCAATGTACACAGGAAGGTGATCACTCAAGCCACCCAAATATGTAGGACCTGTATATGTTCTGTTTAGTTTTTTACCCAAATAACGGTCATCGTCCATAAGCAGAAATGGCGCAGAAAATATTCTGGCGCTCTCATGTCTGTATTGCAATCCGGAATTTGCGTTAAAAAGCGCTTTCGTCACAATCATATGATCAAATATTTGCCAGGAGTGCAGGTATTTGATTGTTCCTTCATACCCAAGATCTGTGGCTGAGGTAAACAGATGTACAAGATCATCGGGCTGTTTAACATCTGATGGCGCAAAAGCCCTAAGGCCATTGAGAATACTGTCGTCCTGCGGTGTATCATTCAGATCCCCCATGATTACTATTTTCGCTTGTGGGTGCACTGCAACTAAAGAATCGATGTGTTTTCGCAAAGTTAAAGCCGCCAGCATCCTTCGTTCAACTGATTCAAGCTGACCGCCATAGCGCGAAGGCCAGTGATTTATATAAGTATAGACTGTATCTGTCTGGCCGGCAAGAAATGCAGCAAAAAGGATATCTCTTGTAACAAATCCAGGGTCTTTTGGATCAGCCACAACAATGGCTTCGCTTCCAATAAGGGTCAAATAACTCTTGCGGTACATGAGTGCAACATCTATTCCACGGCGGTCATTTGATTCATAATGCACAACCTGATAATCATATTGCTTAAGCGGCGTACGATAAATAAGATCATTTAGTACAAACTCGTTCTCAACTTCACAAAAGCCGATAAATGCAGGTGGCTCTCCCTCACCAACAGCTACAATAGTTTTGAACAAACTCGCTCGTTTGGCTATGTATCGGCTGAAAGTCCAACGTTGGTCGCCATCAGGTGTAAAAGCATTGTATTCCCTTGTTGAATCAACCTGTGTATCAAAAAAATTCTCAACATTATAAAAAACAAAACGCAAAGGCTTTTCTGTCTGTGCAAAAAGTTGAGAGCAAAGAAAAAAGTTGATAAAAAGAAAAAGAATAATGTCAGTTGTTAAATTTATAAAAGTTCCTCTTTTGGTCATTGTGCTCTTTTGTGTTGTGAATTTTAAATTTGAATCAAAAATAATCAAAAATGCGCAGGATTTTAGTAAGTTTGTTCTTTTAAACTTAATTAAGACACGAAAATGGAAGGTTTTTTATTGATTATATCTAGTTGATTGTTAATTATTTAAAAAATAATTTGAAAATAATTGGTTTTTTGATGTGCGTTTTTTGACGCTCAGGGTATTAATAGAGGAATAAAAAGGTGAGATACGTTACTGAAGAAATTGTTCAAGGCATTTTAGATCATGACAGAATGGTGCTTTCGTACATTTACAAAGAATATTTTTCTTATGTAAAAAAATACGTAAAAAGCAATTCGGGCAATGATGAAGATGCATGGGATGTTTTTCAGGATGCAATCGGAGTGGTTTATGATTTTTTAAAACACAAAGGTGCAGGCTTATCATTCAGCTCATCTTTTTCGACGTTCTTTTACTCTGTGTGTTACAATATTTGGCAAAAACGCTTGCGTTACAGAAATGTGCGCCGCAAATTGAAGGGCGTTTTAATCGAAGGATTGTCTGAAACTGAATGGGATTTCGAAGGCATTCTTCGATACAACAGTCAAATGAGGATTTACCTTAAATATCTGGAAATGCTTACTGATGATTGCAAAAAGACGCTTGAATTAGTGCGAAAAGGTATGGATGGTAATGAAATAGCTCATGAACTGGGCTTAAATTCAGCACAGGTATTTTATAACAAAAAGCGCAATTGTATCAAAAAAATTATCGAATTAATTAACAATGATCCAGAATACCAAAACTTAAATGATTATGAAAAACCTTGAGAAAATCGAAAAATACTTCAAAGGAGAGCTTGAAGAAAGTGACTTATGGGAGTTTAAAAAAGCACTTGAGACAGATGTCTTACTTAAAAACGAATTGCGGCAATACCAGGAAATAATGGAATTGACGAGAAATGAAGAAAAACAAAATCTAATGGCACTACTAAATGAAATCCATCAGGAAAACAAAATTTCTTCTAAGAGATTATTCCTGAATCGACACAAAGTTTCATTGATTGCGGCTTCAGTACTGCTGTTCTTTGCAGTTGGCGGAAGCCTGTTTCTGATGCTAAACAGAAACTCACAAGAAGAACTTTTTGCAAGCTACTATTCTACTGAAAGCGCCTCATTCAATGTGCGATCGGCCACAGCCGGCATGGACCAGCCCGTAATGCAGGGTATGCAGTTCTATGAGTTGCAAGATTATAGTACTGCACTTGATATGTTCAGCAAAGTGCCAGACAATATCATGGGCAGGCTATACAGTGGCTTGTCTCACATCGAGCTCGGCGAATTTGATAAGGCCATTGATGATTTCAAATTTGTCATCAATCACAACGACAATCTTTTTATTGATCAGGCCGAATGGTATTTAGCCCTCTGCTACCTGAAAACTAATAAAACAAAAGAAGCCACGAAATATTTTGAGAAGATCGCTGGCGACAGAGGTTTTTTCAAAACAAAAGCACAAAAACTGCTTACAGACCTCAAAAACAAATAGACCTGGTTTTGACTATTGTTTTTTGAAAGTTTGTACAAAGAATATAAACAAACAGTACAAGAGATCAAACGTCATGTTTCGGCAATTAGCCTGAAAACATGGCGTTTTTCTTTGTTAAATGGACAAAATATTGTATCGTTTTATCCTGATAACCCGGGAGTAGATGCCAATGCAAATGAGAATAGTCCAATTATACTACATCGAAAATAGGAGTAGATTAAATTGCAGTCGTTTTTATAAACTGGCATTAGAAAGTCGTGTTTTAAAGCATCACAGATCATAAAAGATATTACTTTTGGCGTCGATTTCAGATTTGAAATCAAAAATTGACTTCTGAAAAAACTTTTTCTTAAAACCTTATGATATACAACATTCTCCTAATGTCTGGAGGGCTTATCTTGTTGGTCTTTGGAGCTGACTGGCTCGTAAGCAGTGCTTCAGCAATTGCAAAAAAAATGAAGGTTTCAGACCTTGCCATCGGCCTGACAATTGTTTCTTTCGGAACCTCGGCGCCCGAATTTGTGGTCAACACTTTTGCAGCTTATCAAGGCAATTCTGATATCGTATTTGGAAACGTAATCGGCAGCAACAACTTCAACCTTTTTATAATCTTGGGCATTGCGGGCATCATCACTCCATTGACTGTGCAATCAAGCACTGTATGGAAAGAGATTCCAATTTCGCTGCTTGCAGCATTGGTGCTTCTTTTTCTTGCCAATGACGCATTCTTTTCAAATAGCGAAAACATCCTTGGGCGTTTCGATGGCATCATGCTTTTTGCGCTTTTTGCCCTTTTTTTGGTTTACGTATACAAGCAACTCCGAACAGAAGTCAATTCAGCCACTGTGGAAAAACAACGTCCGGTAATTGTGCTGGTTGGTCTTGTTTTGTTGGGTCTTACAGGATTGGTTGTTGGCGGAAGACTTGTTGTAACAAGTGCTGTAGAAATCGCTACACTTCTTGGAGTAAGTGAAAAAATCATCGGATTGACCATTGTTGCAGCCGGCACATCAATGCCTGAGCTGGCAACAAGCGTTGTTGCCGCAATAAAAAAGAACAGCGATATTGCTGTTGGCAACATCATAGGCTCAAACATTTTCAATGTTTTCTTTATTTTATCAGCAAGTTCGTTGATCAAACCAGTCACTTTTAATGCTTCTTTTAATATGGATATTTACATATTGATCGGAGGCACGATTTTCCTTTTTGCTGCTATGTTTACAGGCGTCAAGAAAAGGCTTGATCGTTGGGAAGCTGCTTTGTTACTCATTGGTTATTTGGGTTATACAGTTTGGCTGATTGGTTAGTATTATTCTATTCTTTGGCAATAATTCTTCAGAAAACGTTAATCTCCGAATTGCTTAACTTTGCCGCCGGTTTTCTTCTGGCAGAAGAAAAATCAAAAGCGAAATGGCATACAAATCATTTATGAAGGTCACTGAAAAACAAATAAAAGATGCGGCAGAAATCATCAGAAACGGTGGTCTCGTTGCATTTCCGACAGAAACAGTTTATGGTTTAGGTGCAAATGCATTAGATGCAAAGGCTGTTGCAGGCATTTTTGCAACAAAAGAACGACCCTCTTTCGATCCTTTGATCGTTCATATTTGTAAAACCGAAGACATTAAACGGCTGTCGCTTGAGGAAGATCCAAGAGTGCATACACTGGCACAACACTTCTGGCCAGGACCGCTTACAATCGTTGTTCCAAAAAGTAATATTGTTCCCGACATCGTCACATCAGGACTTCCGAGTGTTGGGCTGCGTATGCCTGCAAACGAAATTGCTTTGAAACTGATAGAAACTGCAGGTTGTCCTGTTGCAGCTCCAAGTGCAAATAAATTTGGCAAACTAAGTCCAACAACTGCTGAGCATGTCCGAAAACAATTGCCGGAACTTGAATGCATTCTTGATGGCGGAAACACAGTTGTTGGCGTTGAATCAACTGTGATAACCCTGGAATCTGATGGTTTCCGGATTCTCAGACACGGAGCTGTAACAGCAGAAGATCTGGCTAAAATAATTCCTCAATCAAAAATGCCTGAAACAACTATTTTGGCTGCAGCTGCTCCCGGAATGATGAAATCACACTATAGCCCTGAAAAGCCAGTTTATATTATAGGAGAGCATTCTATTCCAACAGATAAAAGTAATGCAGGCCTGTTATCATTTGGATTTTCTGCAAATGATGCATACAAAAAAGTCGAGTTTCTTTCGATGAGTCAAAATCTTCAGGAAGCAGCTGTAAATCTTTTTGGCGCACTTCACAGACTTGAGGAATCAGATGTTGATTTTATTGTTTCAGAAACTGTTCCCGAAAATGGCATTGGCATTGCGATCATGGACAGGTTAAGAAAAGCTGCATACAGGTTTCAGGATGGCGACTTATAACAAAAAAACTTTTTCTACTATTTGCTTCAAAAAAGGGCGTCAATAATTCCAGCTTTTTCGTGTCAGATTGAGGCGTAGTGCCGATCCAAAGTAGAGGTTTTTACTTTTTCTTTTCGGCAGATCGCTTTTGAGGTCGCGGTACCGAAAATCAATATCAACAAAAAGGTTGTGAAGTAGCTGATAACTTGCCCAGGCTTCAGTAATAAGCAAGTTTGTTTTAACGCCCTGACCGACAAAATTCCCAAGCTCTTGTTCGATTGTTCTATAGTCGAGAAAAATATTTCCGCCCCAGTTGCTTCCGCTGCTGTCGGCCCCGTAGTTGGCGTTAATAAGCACTAAACCAATTCTGAGTTTCTTGAGCGGCTGACTATCGAGTCTAAGGGCAAATTCACTGAAGTTTGCGCCTAATGGATGAGCCAAAGGCTGGTTGAAATGAGAATAACTGTTTACTGCATAATCGCCGCTTACAGCGTAATGCGCGTAGGAATAAGGCCTTACGCGGTTATACTCCACTTGTAAGTCAAGATTTGTGATGCCGGCAACATCAATATATTTTGCTCCAGCCTGATAGCCAAATTTATTTGCATTATGTCCATTGTTATCCAAAAGGTCGTTGATACGGAATTCGTTGAGCATAAACTGACCATAAAGCTGAAGGTTTTTCACCGGCAAATAAGACATATTCAGTCCTACCATCATTTTGTCGGGGTCGCCAAGCTGATGCTCAACGGAGCGATAAAAGATTATTGGGTTGAGGTAGCTGAAATCAAAACCTCTTCCATTTCCATTGTTGTCATGAAATGTAACTGATTCAAATAAACCTACATTCAGTTTATCAAAAAGATCGATGCTGAGATAATGCATTGCCAGATACTTCACAGGGTGAGGTCTTGTGATATTGGTTCCGGTGATGCTACCATAGCGGTCGGTAAGTTTAGCAAAGAGGTTCATATAATTGAGCCTCCAGATTTTCGTGTTAATTTTCAGAAAAGGGTAATCCGTGGCAAAACCTGACAAAAGCAAAGAGCGCATACCATTTCCGATGAAATTGCGATCCTGACCAAACTGAAAACTGATTTCCTTTAGTGGACTGAATGTAATATATCCTCTTGCCTGAAAAAAATCAATACCTCCGTCTTTAAAGGATTTAATGAGGTGTGCACCGGGATAGGTTTTCCAGGAATTAACAAACTGTCTTTCGTGGTCAGCAATGCGCATCTGATTTTCCGAAATGAAGGTGTAAAATCCAACTTTATTGCCAATATCACCTCTGATTTCGATGGCTCTGGTATTGGTGTACAGTGGCTTTTCATTCAGATCAGACTTGCCTGCTTCGAGAAGAAAACCCGGATTAATAAAAAGATTAAATCCCGGTTCATTAACCTGATATAAGTTGGCTTTACTCTTGTAAAAATTTCCGAAAATAGCCTTCTTGCTATCCTCAGGATTAATCTCTGACCAGGGAATATTTTCTGAAAGAAGATAGTCAACATTAAAATCGTCTATATGGCTCTTTTGGAGAGAGGAATTCCGAAAAAGCCTGGTCATTTCAGCAAGATTCGCCCGGTTGTATGGACGAATATCCGTAAAAAGACTGTTGCGTGAAGTCCCTGTTCTTATTTCATATCTTTGAATTAACCTTTCTGCATCGGCATCAAGTGGCACAAATGTATGTTGCGCAAATAAAATATTGCCAACGAAAAAAAGCACAAATGACAAGAGAAAGTATCGCATTGTTGTTTGTATTTCCTTGCAACAAATGTAATAAGAATTTGGATGTGGCTCTAAAAATCAGTTAGTCTCCAAAATATGCGTGACTGAATAGGTGTTGTGATCCAGGTTCTGCATTGAACTTTTGGTTCTTAAAAAAATATCAGAAATTCGGTTCTTAAAAAATTACTTGCTGTTTTATTCCGCAAGGGATACATTTTGAAGGCAATTGAATCTTGTAAATCTAACCTTGAATTTTGTAACAACTTAAACAACGACTGCCGTTACTTTTGCCCTGTTCATAAATTGTTAAACATAAATTAAAACAGATGAAAAAGACAATGAAGTATGTAGCATCAATTTTTTTGATGAGTATGGTTTTATTTACTGGGTGTGATAAGTCAAATGTGACTGAAAACAATGCAAATCCTCAAAGTGTAGATTTTCGCACAACTCAACTCACACAGATTGAAGCAGATATGTCTGCAGCATATACTGAGATGGGCTCTGAACAGATTATGCAGTGTATTTATGACTGTTTAAACAGTATGCCTGTTGAAGAATTATCTGAGAACGAAATCGAAGCGCTGACTTTTGTCCGTGAAGAAGAATTATTGGCTCATGATGTTTATCAGGCATTGTACGCTCTTTTCCCTGTTCCTGTTTTTAACCACATTTCAAAGAGCGAATTATTGCATGCATATGCTATGAAAGTACTGCTCGATAAATACAATTTACCCGATCCGGCAGAAAATCATGTAGCTGGTGTATTTACAAATCAAGTGATTCAGCAATTGTATGATGATTTGCTCGCTTTTGGCAGCGAAAATATTGGAAACGCACTTATTGTTGGCGCTACTATTGAGGATGTTGATATTGATGATTTGATTCAACATTTAGAAAATGACATCGACAATCAAGACCTGACATATGCCATTGAGCAGCTTTATAAAGGATCAAGAAATCATTTGAGAGCATTCAATGCCCATCTTGTTTTCAGAAATATCACCTATATCCCACAGTATATCAGTCAGGATCTATTTGATAGTATCACAGGTTCACCATGGGAATTTGGCTCAGGATTCTGTGTCTGCAACTGCAATGTAAGCGTTATGACAAGTAAAAAAGATTCTCGCTAGAATTGTTTGGTTTTAGTTAAGGAATGTCCGGAGGAAACTTCGGGCATTTTTTTATTTCCTGAATTCCTCTGGCTTCTTTAAAACGAAATTTCTGGAAATATTGAATCCGAAAAATATATCTCCTTTGTTCCATTTCCCCTGCGTTTCGGTTATAAAGGCTCTTTCAAACATTGCATTGCCATTGGAGATATGCAACTGAAAAACGTGACCGCCGGTTTCAATATCGATACCTATCGAAAACACATCTGTTCGATCGATTGTAGTTTGCTTCCCGGGATAATAAAAATACTCTGCATTGAGCGAAATGCGTTGAGAGAGTTTGTACCGTCCACCAACGCCAAGCGCATAGGAAGTGTTCTCGTCAGAACGTGTTGGCACTAAATTTTTGTGGATGATTGTTGGGCTGAGCTGCAAACTGAAATCGCTGCTGAACTTCCTTGCGATTAAAATCTGATGCAAATATGACACACGGGAACTAAAATAGTTTTCGCGTTCTGGGTTTCTCCAACGGAGTGTACTTACGGATGAAGCGGCAATATATGAGACACTTACAGGCATATTCCGTGCGCCGGAACTTTGGCGCAAAAGCTTTACCTTCACAAATCCGTCATATGTTTTTTCCCAGGTGCTTCTGCCAGCACCGATCATTATAAAGTCATTGATGCCGTATTCAAGACCCAATCTGATTGTAGCTCTGTCGAGACCAAACAATTCATAAAAACCACTGTTGAGCGCGCCGAAATTATGCTGTATTAAAAAAAGCAGATTCCCTTCAGCGGGGTTTTCAACTGATTGCCCATATACCAATCTGGTGGTTTTAAAAGTGGCATAAGCATAATCTGTTACTTCCTTTTCGTCCTCAAAAAGAGATAAGAGTTCATCCTGCGCTTTTGCAGACAATGTCAAAAGCTGAACGAAGGCAATCATTAACAAAAATCTTAGCACTTTCATTTTGATGGGTTTTGGTTGAATATTTTTGAATACAGCAAACTGCTGAAACTTCATTTTAGTTGTTCAGCTTGCCTTGCGCAATCCAGGCTTCAATCTGACTTATAGCACAGCTGCTGAGTTTATTGCCTCCTTGCGGCATTGCTGAAAAACCCTGTTCATGTTTTATTGCGCCCAAAAATCTTCCGGCATCAATGGAGGCTACTATTTCGCTGTGATTTCCAAGCCGAATTCCGGCAGATGCACCGGCACCATTGTGGCAGGAAACACAATTATTATTAATCACTGGCCATATAGTTTGAGAAAATGATACATTTTCGGTGACACAGTTATCTCCATCCGGATAAAGATCTTCTTCGTTGTCTTTGTAGCATGAGCTGAGTGAAAAGCTTAAGGCGAAAAACAGCAATAGTAATCTGCTGGCTTGTTTAATTGTTTGGTGATCCATTTTCAATCCATTTTTTAATTTGAGTGATTTGACATTCGTTTAATTTATTTCCTCCCTGCGGCATGGCTACAAAACCAACATCATGTCTTATGCTTCCAAGCAATCTTCCGGTTGAGGCAACCTGCGCAATCTGACTGTGATTACTTAATAGGATACCCGCTGAAGCCTGACTTCCGCTATGGCAACCGAGGCATGAGTTTTGTATTACAGGCCAAACCTGATTAGCAAAAGTAACAACAGTTGTGTCACAATTGTTTGATTCGCATTCATTATTCTTTGCGCCCTGTTGAATCCATTTTCTGATTTTAGCTATTTGCTCCGTTGTAAGCGCGGGTTTTGGTGGTGGTGGCATGCGTTTTCTTGGATCGTCTTCAGTAATTGCTTCATAAAGTTCGCTATTGTCAGGCTCACCCGGACGAATATCACCTGTATTAATTATTGATGCATAATCTGTCAAAACCACACCATCACTTGCGGTGCCTGGATCATGACAACCAATAACCCCACAACTGGAAATTAAAAGCGGGAGTATCTCGTTTTTAAAATATACGCTATCAGGGTCACAATCAATCACTAATGGTGGTTCTTCAGGCTTTTCAGGCGCAACAGGGTCATGCTTGCATGAAGTTAATATCAGAAAGAAAGCTATAATTAAAAACCCGGAATTTAAAATGCTTTTGTTCATTATTTACAATTTTTGCAAAGATGTCTATTTTTAAAGTCAATGGATAAAAAAATTCCCTGAACGGGTAATTCTTCCTGACAAAAAAGAAAAAAATGCTGTTGTATCAGCTATTGAAGTGCTGAAATGATGTTTAATCCAGAAAATATATATTCTATTGATTTCAATCATTTTAGTTGTTGCTTTTCGAAAATCTATTCGTTACTTTTGTTGCAATCAAAATCTGAATAATTACCAACACATTGATTCCATGGCAAAAGTTGTAGTTCTTGGAGCAGGCATATCAGGCCATACTGCCGGTGCATACCTTCGTAAAAAACTGAGTAAAAAGCATGAGGTTGTTGTGGTAACACCGAGCGCCTGGTATCAATGGATTCCCTCAAATATCTGGGTTGGCGTTGGTCGTATGACTGTGGATCAAGTGCGTTTCAAACTTGCGCCATTGTATAAACGCTGGGGCATTGACTACAGACAGGCAAAAGCAGTAAGTATTCATCCCGAAGGCAATGAAAACTCAACAAGACCATATGTTTCAATTGAATATACTGACGCTGTAAATGCTGGAATGGCGGATGTTGTTGACTACGATTTTCTGGTTAATGCTACAGGTCCGAAACTAAATTTTGACGCTACTGAAGGCCTTGGACCAGGCAAAAACACAGTTTCGGTTTGCTCTTTCGATCATGCAGCACATGCCTGGAACACTTTTCAGGAAAGCCTGAAAAAAATGGAGCAAGGACAAAAACAGCGTTTCGTAATTGGCACCGGTCATCCGATGGCTACATGTCAGGGTGCAGCTTTTGAATATATTCTGAATGTTGCCTTTGAAATTCGTAAACGCAAATTAAGCCATCTTGCAGAAATCACCTGGCTGACCAATGAGTATGAACTTGGCGACTTCGGTATGGGTGGCGCCTACATCAAACGAGGCGGTTACATCACATCAACAAAGGTTTTTGCTGAATCTTTTCTGCGGGAAAACAATATCAACTGGATCAAAAGAGCCGGGGTAAAAAAAGTGGAGCCTGGAACTATTCATTATGAAACCCTCGATGGAGATTTGAAAACAGTAGAATTTGATTTCTCGATGCTTATACCAGCTTTTGCCGGTGCTGGTTTAAAAGCTTTTGATGCCGCAGGAAACGATGTTTCTTCAACACTTTTTGCTCCGAACGGCCTCATGAAAGTAGATGCCGATTACACAAGCAAACCTTTCGAAGAATGGAGCGTTGATGACTGGCCGTCCACCTACCGAAATCCACTTTATCCAAATATTTTTGCGCCGGGTATTGCTTTTGCGCCTCCACACAGCATTTCAAAACCCATGACAAGTAAAAATGGCACAAACATTTTTCCAACGCCACCGCGTACCGGAATGCCATCGGGTGTAATGGGAAAAATTACTGCGCTTAACATCGTTAACCTTATCAATAACGGAGAGCATGAACTGAAACACCGCGCAAGTATGGGTCGTATGGGTGCGGCATGTATTGTATCTGCGGGATACGGAATGACAAAAGGGGCAGCAGCAACAATGACTGTTTTCCCGATTGTGCCTGATTTCAAAAAATATCCGGAACATGGAAGAAGCCTCGGTTACACAGTGGGTGAGGCCGGTTTGGCAGGCCACTGGATGAAATGGTTTATGCATTATATGTTTTTGCATAAAGCAAAAGGCTATCCATTTTGGTGGTTACTACCTGAATAAACAGCAAAAGAGTAAAATGATTTATAGAATGAAAAATAAAAAATTAAGTCATGTATAATAAACCAATTACACCTTACAGCGAAGAATCTTATCCTCCTCTGCCTACCGGCAGCACACGTTTCTGGCGAAGTTTTGTGCCTTGGCAGGCAATTCGTTTTGTGGTGCTTAACCTGAAAATTATCCGGATCGTTGTTGGCGGACACTCATAAATTTTCTTCAAAAAACATTGAGGCTGCTATACCATCAGCATAAAGTTTGCCTTTGTTTGTCAGAAAAAGCCGGCTTCCTTCGGTGCGAAGCTGCTGCATTTCAATAAACTTTGAAGCCTCTTTAAAGCAGTGCGCTTTCATGTTTTTGCCGAAAACATTCTCAATGTGCTCTAAATCGCAACCCCATGAAGTGCGCAACGATGTCATGACATATTCATTATAATGCTGCGCTTTGCTCAAAATTTCAATTTCATCAACACTGCCTTCGACACCGGCTTGTCGAATATATTGTGCCAGGTTTGAAACATTCCATTGCCTGGAAAGACCATTGAACGAATGTGCTGACGGTCCGAGCCCGAGATAATGGCCGCCCAGCCAGTAAATGCTGTTGTGTTTGGAATAGTGTCCCGGACGTGCAAAATTGGAAATCTCATAGTGTACAAATCCTTCTTCTTCCATCTTCTGGATTAATTTTTCAAAATGTCGTACGCTCTGTAACTCATCAACAGCAGTAAGTTTTCCTTTTCCGATCAAATGGGCTAAAGCCGTTCTTGGTTCAACTGTCAGTGCATAAGCCGATAAATGTTGTATGCCGGTTTCAAAAAAATAATTCAGGTTCTTTTCCCATTTTTCATCCGTTAAAGTAGGGATGCCGTAGATGAGGTCAATTGTGAGTTTTTCAAAACCTGCATCCTGCGCTTCCTTTATTACTCTATGCGCCTGATGTTGGTCGTGAACGCGGTTGAGATAATGGAGGTCGTCAGCAAAAAAACTTTGAATTCCTATGCTGAGTCTGTTTACAAAAGTAGATTTCAATTGTTGAAGATAGTCAGGTGAAATATCATCCGGGTTCGCCTCCAGGGTGATTTCTGCGTCAGACTCAACTTCAAACAACTCATGAATTTTTTCTGAAATTCTGTTTATGTCATCAACAGGAAGTAAAGAGGGAGTGCCTCCACCAATATATATTGTTTTCACAGTTTCACCTGTCAGGTATTCTTTTCGGGCAGCCATTTCGAGCAGAAGAGCATCTGTGAATGCGCTAAGGTTTTTTTGAGAAGCGAGAGAGAAAAAGTTGCAATAATGACATTTCTGACGGCAAAAAGGGATATGTATATAGATTCCGGCCACAATAAATTTGAATTGACGATTGAACAAATTATTTTTTACGTTGTTTCATGTCATAGATTTTCAGTGCATAATCAAAACCAAAGTTTCTGATCGCAAAAAAAGCAGTGTGTTTCTGAAAACGATAATTAAAAAACAATTTACAAACTTAATTCTTTTAATCATGAAAAAAATCATTTACCTGCTGGCACTGCCACTCTTTTTTGCAGCATGTGGTCAAGCGCCAAAAACCGCCGAAGAGGCCGGAGAAGTTAAACAAGCAACTGCAGAAGCAGCAGTTTTCACTGTAGATACTGAGGGAAGTATGCTAAAATGGGAAGGTGCAAAAATCACTGAAACCGTTCACAATGGTACAGTTAGCATTACTGAGGGTTCACTTGCATTTGCTGGTGATCAATTAGAAGCCGGAAGTTTTACAGTTGATATGAACACACTTGTTGTTCTTGATTTAACTGAAGAAACTGGCAAATTTAAGCTCGAAGGTCATTTAAAAAGTGGCGACTTTTTCCAGGTTGAAAACTATCCTACTGCAAAATTTGAAGTCACAGGTGCTGAGGCTCTTTCAGGTGATCCGGCTGCAACACACAGAATTTCCGGTAATCTTACTATCAAAGATGTCACCAACGGCATCTCTTTCCCTGCAACAGTAGTTGTTTCTGAATCAGGTGTTGAAGCCAATGCCAAGTTTGAAATCAACCGCAATGAATGGGGCGTTTTATGGGGTGGAACCAAAACCGAACAAGGTATCAAAGATTTTCTACAGAACAATCTTATCAAAGATATGATCACTTTTGAGGTAAGTCTCAAAGCCAACAAATAGCATTTGTTGTGTAATTTTTAAGCCCCGCATGCCTTTCCGGAATGTGGGGCTTTTTTATTTTATGCTTTTTTAATCAGGAATTGGCTAGGTTTTGTAGTATCACCATAGAAAATCAATCCTGAGAAATTTCACTCAGCTTTTTGCGATAAGTGATAAAAACATTCGCTCTGGAAATATAGCCCAGATATTTGCCTTCGTTCAGCACAACAATATTATACTTGCCGGAATCCTGAAATTTCGCTGCCACCTCTTCCATTGGATCGCTTGGTAAAATCACATTATCGGGAAACACCATAATATTTTCCACTGCAGTGTTATAAAGTTCGTGGTCAAACATAATCGTGCGTATGTCATCGAGCAAAATATGTCCTTTGAAAATTCCTTTTTCATCCACTACAGGGAAAATATTCCGTTTGGATGAACTGATTATTTTTACAAGATCGCCTAAGGTATTACCAGGCCGGATAATATGAAAATTTGTCTCAATCATGCGAGTTACATTCATCATATTAAGTACGCTTTTATCCTTGTTGTGTGTCATAAGTTCTCCTCTGCGAGCCAGTTGATAGGTGTAAATTGAGTTTGGAAGAAAAATTTTCACTGTGGCAAAAGAAATTGTTGAAACAATCATCAAAGGCACAAAAAGCGAATAGCCTCCCGTTATTTCGGCAATAAGAAAGAAGCCTGTAAGCGGTGCGTGAAGAATTCCGCTGATCATACCTGCCATACCTACCATAGCAAACTTTCCGGGATGTAGCTGTCCAAGCCCCAGTTCATTCACTAAAAGAGCATAAAAAAGCCCAAGAAAAGCACCGAGAAATAAAGCAGGTGCAAAAATACCACCTACACCACCTGCTGCAAAAGTGAGTGATGTTGCAAAGGCTTTTAGAAGCAATACTGCTACAAACAAAACGAAAACAATCCAGATATTATCTTTGAAACCAAAGAAAATACTGTTGTTGTACAATGCGCTGTAATCGCCGCTAAGACTTTGATTTATTGCTTCATAGCCCTCGCCATAAAGAGAAGGAAAAAAGAAAATCAATAACCCCAAAAGTGAGCCTCCCAAAAGAAACCGCTTCCACCATTGCGGAATCCGATGGCCAAAATACTCCTCGACAGCGATTGAAACTTTGGTAAAATAGGTGGAAAGAAGTCCGGCCACCACACCCAATCCAACATAAAATAAAGTATTTGATGGATCGAATACCTCATGCAATTCAACGGGATACATTACAGCCTGACCAAGTACAAAATAGGAAGTCAAAACTGCCGTAACAGTTGCTATGAGCAGTGGCACCATTGAAGCGATAGCCAGATCGACCATAATGACCTCAAGCGCAAAAATAATGGCTGCAACTGGCGACTGAAAGATTGCAGCCATTGCAGCAGCGCTGGCAAGGCTGATCATAAGAATAATCTGTCGCTGATTAAGCCTGAGAAACTGACCTATATTTGATCCTATGGCAGCACCCGTTGATACAGTAGGGCCTTCAAGCCCGACTGAACCCCCAAAACCAACTGTAAAGGCGCTTGAAATGATGGCTGAAAAAGTATTGTGAAATTTTATCAATCCGTTTTTTCTTGAAATAGCAAATAAAACACCCGGAATACCATGTCCTGGCTCCTGCCTGATAATATATCGCATGAAAAGCAATGCCAGAAATATTCCTGCTGAGGGATAAAGAAAATAAAGATAATTCTCGTATTGATTAGCAAAACTGCTGGTTAGCAATTGTTGAATGAAATGCGCCGATTTTTTGATGACAATAGCTGAAACAGCAGCCAGAAAACCAACAAAAATACTAAGCATGTAAATATACTGCCTGTCGCTGATATGTTTGATACGCCAGTTGAAAAACCGAGTTAATAAAGCATTGTATTTTATCATAGTGCCTTAAGTATGACTGTTGGCTGTGCGAATATACAATTTTACAGCTTGTCTTACGTCCTGTATTTTAAAAAACGGCTTGTTTACAAAGTTTTTCGGCTTAAAAAATCACTATAAAACATGCATGTTCCTGATAGACAAACTAAATCGTTTACACCTTTCTTTTCAGCATTTTAGCTATTTTCGCAAAATAAAATTACAGGAAAACATGAAAATAATCAGCTATAACGTCAATGGAATCAGGGCAGCAATCAACAGGGGTTTTCTTGACTGGCTTCAGGCAGCAGCTCCCGATGTCATTTGCTTGCAGGAGATAAAAGCACAACATGATCAGATTCCTTTGATGGATTTTGAGGCACTGGGCTACTATCATTTTTGGTATCCTGCGCAAAAAAAGGGTTACAGTGGTGTAGCATTACTTTCCCGCATTCAACCTGACAAGGTAGTTTTTGGGATGGGGATTCCAGAATATGACAACGAAGGACGGTTTCTGAGAGCTGATTTTGGGGATGTGTCTGTTGTTTCGGCTTATCACCCATCAGGCAGCAGTGGCGATGAAAGGCAAGGTTTTAAGATGAAATGGCTGAACGACTTTGACAGGTATGTTCAAAAACTACGTCAGGAAAGACCAAAATTGATTTTATCCGGCGATTATAATATTTGTCATCAGGCCATTGACATTCATGATCCGATAAGAAACGCAACCGTTTCGGGCTTTTTACCCGAAGAAAGGGAATGGATGAGTCAATTTCTTGCAAAAGGCTATATCGACACTTTCCGCCATCTGGTAAAAGAACCACATAACTATAGTTGGTGGAGCTACAGGGCAAATGCGAGGGTCAATAACAAAGGCTGGCGCATCGACTACAATATGATAACCGAAAACCTGCTTCCGGGATTAAAATCAGCCGCGATATTCGGAGACATCGTGCATTCAGACCATTGCCCGGTTTTTGTGGAATTGGACGTCTGATTATTTTTCCAACACAACAAATGCATTTGCCATTTCCTTCACATGCGAAATGCTGAGATGGATGTGACAAATTTTATGGGTTTCTATGTATTCTTTCACCTTTCCGTGAATTTCAATGACCGGTTTGCCAAGATCGTCGTTCACAACCTCAATTTCATGAAAAGCCATTCCGTAACGGTAGCCTGTGCCTAAAGCCTTGAAAAAAGCTTCTTTAGCTGCAAACCTTGCTGCATAATGCTGGTAAACTGTGGCGCGCTGTTCAGCATATGTCTGTTCCCGAAGTGTAAAAAGCTTATTTCGCAAGCTCTCGTTATCGCGCAAGTGACGTTCCATACGTGCCACTTCGATGATGTCAGTTCCAATGCCAAAAATCATATTTGTATGCGTTTAATACAAATGTAAACGAATAAAATCAAACATCTCAAAATTAATCACACGCCAGCCCTGTTTCAAAGCCGCTTAATTGAATACCATTTCTTTAATTAACTACTTCAGTTAAAAAAACCAAAAAGATCAAATGCTCTTATTCCGGGGTAAAAATGCACGCTCTACTTTACTACTCCAAGCGCTTTTCCAACTTTTATGAAAGCAGTAATGGCTTTATCCAGATGTTCGCATTCGTGGGCAGCAGAAAGCTGTACCCTGATGCGCGCCTGACCTTTTGGCACAACAGGAAAATAAAACCCGATCACATAAATTCCTTCTTCCAAAAGCAAAGAAGCCATTTTCTGAGAAAGCGGTGCATCATATAGCATCACTGCACAAATGGCCGATTTGGTTGGTTTAATATCAAAGCCGGCCGCAAGCATCTTTTCATTGAAATATGCTGTGTTCTCATGTAATCTATCTTGCAAAACATTGGTTTCGCTCATCATGTCGAACATTTTTATGCCCGCATTAACGACCACCGGAGGCAGGGAATTGGAAAACAAATATGGCCTTGAACGTTGGCGCAACAGCTCAATAATTTCTTTTCGTCCGGTTGTAAAGCCCCCTATGGCACCGCCAAAAGCTTTTCCAAGTGTTCCGGTTATGACATCCACTTCGCCACGAATATTGAAAAGTTCTGTAACGCCTCGGCCGGTTTCACCTACCACTCCGGCTGAGTGACATTCGTCAACCATCACAAGCGCATCGTATTTTTTTGCCAACTCATTAATTTTATCCATAGGTGCCACATTGCCATCCATCGAGAAAACCCCGTCGGTCACGATGATGCGGAAACGCTGTTCCTGCGCCAAAATGAGTTGTGCTTCGAGATCAGCCATATCTGCATTGGCATAACGGTAGCGTTTGGCTTTGCTCAGGCGCACACCATCAATAATTGAAGCATGGTTGAGAGAATCAGAAATGATTGCATCTTCTTCGCCAAAAAGTGGCTCAAAAATTCCACCATTGGCATCAAATGCAGCTGCATAAAGAATCGTGTCTTCTGTGCCAAAAAATTCAGCAATCTTTTTTTCAAGTGTTTTGTGCAGATCCTGGGTTCCGCAAATAAACCTCACTGAACTCATGCCATAGCCATGACTGTCGAGGGCATCTTTGGCAGCCTGAATCAAAGCAGGATGATCGGAAAGGCCCAGATAATTATTAGCGCAGAAATTCAGGACTTTCTGTCCGCTTTCGAGGGTTATTTCAGCATTTTGCGGGCTTACAATGATGCGTTCATTTTTGTAAAGACCAGCTTCGCGGATGGCGTTCAGCTCTTGTTGCAGATGATTTTGAAGTTTACCGTACATATCAATGAAATTTGAATATTGAAGTTGAGGGCTTGAAGCGGTTTTTATACTTTAAAAGCATCTTTTCACTTTTTTCAGCGAAGTTCTACCAGCTTCGAGCCCATAATTTTTTTAACGCTTCAAAGGTAAAACAATTGAATAATTAATTGACCTGACCTGCATGAAACATTTTTTAAGCACGTTTTGTCGGCATACACATTCATCAGACCTTGTGTTTAACAAGCATCAGGCTTGAAACTCCCTGCTTCCAACTTTTCTATACCTTTGCGCCAAAATATTTTTCAATGGAAATTGCTTCATTGGTTTCGGGAGGCGTCGACAGTTCGGTTACAATTCCTTTGCTGAAAGAGCAGGGCTACGATCCGGTTATTTTCTACATAAAGATAGGCATGGAAGATGTGCCCGGCTACGTTGATTGTCCTTCAGAGGAAGATATCGAAATCACTTCATACATTGCCCACAAATATGGTTGCCACATGGTCGTGGTCGATCTTCAGAAAGAATACTGGGAAAGCGTTGTTGCGTATACAATCGAATCCGTAAAAAAAGGCCTTACCCCAAACCCGGATGTGATGTGCAACCGAATGATTAAGTTTGGTGCTTTTGAAGAGCGTTTTGGCAATCAGTTTGACAAAATTACTACCGGCCATTATGCCCATATAATCGAAAACGAAAAGGGATTTTTTCTGGGTACTGCAGCTGATCCCGTAAAAGACCAGACATACTTTCTAGCCAGAATCACTTATGCTCAGCTTTCGAAGCTTATGTTTCCTGTGGGCAAACTGCTAAAGCCTGAAGTGCGTGCCATTGCTGAAAAAATGCGCCTTCCAAGTGCCCACAGACCCGACAGTCAGGGCATCTGTTTTCTGGGAAAAGTAAATTATAACGATTTCATCAGACGTTATGCCGGTGAAAAAGAAGGCCAGATAATTGAATTTGAAACAGGAAAAATACTAGGCCGGCACAAAGGGTTCTGGTTTCATACCATCGGACAGCGAAAAGGTCTCGGACTAAGCGGCGGACCTTGGTTTGTGGTGAAAAAAGATGTGAACGAAAACATTGTTTACGTTTCAAATGGCTATGATCCGATTGCCCAATACCGCGACGATATTCTGCTTGCTGATTTACAATTGCTCCACCCGGATTTCGTTCTGGAAGATGGCATGGAAGTGCGTTTCAAAATTCGTCATCAACCTGAATTCAACAGCGGAAAACTCATTTTAGATGATGAAAAAGTAACAATACGTTCTTCAGCTCCAATTTCAGGCGTTGCTCCCGGTCAGTTTGGTGTGCTCTACCATGCCAATGAACCTTTTTGTATTGGCAGTGGCATTATCGATTGAACCTATTAGCTGTTTTTTGATTCGAACCACAACAAATTGATCTGTCTTTTTTTCTGACGAAGTAGTTTCAATGGTAGGAAAATCAAAAGCACTAAACTCTATGTTCGTTTTTCAATAATTCGTTCATTGATTGTTTGTTAAATCCCACACAAATTCTTAATTTTGCCGCATTATTGTTAATAGATTCACAAATAGCCAAAATCAAAACTATAACTATATTAAATATGAAGATTACGAAACTTGACCAGATGTTTGAGGTGCTCAAAAGCAGCAAAAAGAAAAGACTGGTTGCGGCCTATGCCAATGATGAACACTCAATTAGCGCAGTAAGCATGGCCATCGACCTGGAGTTGGTTGAAGGAACACTTGTAGGCGATGAAAAAGAAATTGAAAAGGTATGCGCTGAGCATGGAATCGACATCAAAAAGTTCAATATTGTTCATGAACCCGATGAGATGAAAGCAGCCCTGAAAGCCGTTGAACTTATCAACAATGGCGAAGGCAATCTTTTGATGAAAGGCCTTGTCAGTACTGATAAATATATGAGAGCCATTCTTGACAAAGAAAAAGGTTTGATGAGCAAGGGTGCGGTTTTGAGCCATGTAACAGTAATGGAAAATCCAAATTACCATAAGCTGCTTATCGTTGGTGATGTAGCAATTTTACCTGCACCAGAGCTTCCTGAAAAAATAGCCATTATCAATTATCTGATCCATACTGCCAAATCATTGGGGATTGAGAAGCCAAAAGTTGCCATTATTGCAGCATCGGAACTGGTTTCTGTAAAAATGCCTGCATGTATTGACGCGGCAATTCTGTCGAAGATGGCAGACCGCGGACAAATCAAAGGTGGCTATGTTGACGGCCCGCTGGCTCTGGATGTAGCTATTGATATGGAAAGTGCTGAAATCAAAAAAGTAGGTGGAAATGTTGCAGGAGATGCAGATTGCCTGCTTTTCCCCAACATCGAATCTGGCAATGTGTTTTATAAAGCCAATACCAAACTTGCCGGTGGCGAGCAAGGTGCAATCGTAGTTGGAGCAAGGGTTCCGGCTGTGCTTTCATCACGTGGCGACAGCACAAAAACCAAACTATATTCAATTGCATTGGCAGCATTAACGGCCAGATAAACGATTTCTCTGAAAACTTCGGTGATCACTGATAAAAAATAAAAAATGTCCAATTTAGACAACGCATACATCTTAACCATTAATCCCGGCTCTACTTCGACAAAGTTTGGGGTTTTTAATGGCATCGATCCGGTATTTATAAAAACTATCAGACACTCCACTGAAGAATTAGACCCTTTTGAGAAAATTACAGATCAGTTTCATTTTCGCAAAGATCTTATCCTGAAGCAACTCTCTGAATCAGACATTCAGATAGAGCAAATAAAGGCAATTGTAGGTCGTGGCGGCTTGCTAAAACCTGTAGAATCTGGTGTTTATGCTGTGAATGAAACCATGTTGCATGATCTTCGCAACAGTCCATTGGGCGAGCATGCAAGCAATCTTGGAGGTCTTATTGCTTACGATATTGCGCAGTCATTAAACAACGTTGGCGCCTACATAGCCAACCCTGTTGTAGTTGATGAGTTGGATGACATAGCACGAATTTCGGGCCATCCATTGCTGCCCAGAGTTTCGATATTTCATGCACTGAATCAAAAAGCTGTAGCAAGACAACATGCGAAATCCATCATGCGAAAGTATGAAGAGCTGAATCTTATTGTAGTCCATCTTGGTGGTGGTATCACAGTAGGCGCGCATAAAAAAGGATTTGTCATCGACGTAAATCAGGGGCTTGACGGAGACGGACCTTTTTCACCGGAACGTACTGGCTCCCTTCCTTCAGGAGCATTGGCCAGACTTTGTTTCAGTGGAAAATATTCTTTGAAAGAAGTGCTCAAAATGATCAAAGGTGAGGGTGGTCTCGTGGCGTACCTTGGAACAAACAGTGCTTATGAGGTTGAGCAAAGAGTGCAAAATGGAGATGAATATGCCGGACTAATCTATAATGCTATGGCATATCAGGTAGCGAAAGAAATAGGTGCGATGGCTTCAGTGCTTTATTTTCAGGTTGATGGAATTCTCATTACCGGGGGTGTTGCACATGATAAATATTTTGTCAATCAGGTTATCGAAAGGGTTCATAAGATTGCCCCGGTGCATGTTTATCCGGGCGAAGATGAGTTAAAAGCACTGGCCATGAACGGGCTTAGAGTGCTCAGTGGCGAAACTACGCCTAAAATTTATGTTTAATTCATAATTGCACAAACAAAGACTGATTTGCTGTAAAACGCACTTTATTTTATAAGATTGAATTTTTTCATTTGCAGCCAAAAGTAAAATACCTACTTTTGGCTGCATTTTTTTTCTAATCTACAAAGCATTTTTTTATGAAAAGAACTTTACTTAGTGTTATTTCTTTGCTGGCAATTACCATCTTGTTGGGGTTGCAATGGGTCATCAGCTCCGACAGCAAAACCGAGCGTGAACGAAGAAACATGGTTGACACGCGTGTTGATAACAATGGTTATTACAAGCGTTTGGCAGCAAAGGGTCTTTACACGCTTAACCCTGAAATCAGAAATGAAGACGCCATCTTCACTGGTTCCAGAATAAAAGCTTTTTCTGTCATCACAGAAGATTCACCCGATGTTCCGGTTACCAACCAGAGCTCAACGCAAAGTGAAAACTCTGTATTTGTAAGCCCGCTAGACAATAGTGTTGTTTTGAATTCGAATAACAGTACAAACGCAACCGCTTCAACCCTTTATGGCGCTAATGATTTTTACTCATTTGACTCAGGAGAAACCTGGAATGGTAAAATTCAGGGAGCTGCCGGAAGTAATTCGGGTGACCCTGCAACTGTGATAGGATGGAACGGTCGCTGGTATATCAATTATATTTCCAGCCCAGGCGGTCAGGGCATTGCTTATTCCGACAATAACGGAATCAACTGGACAGCCCGCATCATTTCTCCAAACCCTGGAAGTTTGGCTGACAAGAACCATCTCTGGATCGATAACAGCCTCACAAGTCCTCACGAAGGAAACTTGTACAACGTCTGGACAGATTTCGGTGGTCCGTACGATGCCGAAATAGTCGTTTCCCGCTCTACAAATGATGGAGATACCTGGACGCCTCGCGCCCCATTAAGTACTGCGGTTAATGCAGGAAGCCACAATCAGGGCGTGAATGTGCAGACAGGACCTAATGGTGAAGTTTATGCAGTTTGGTCTATCTACAACAGCTGGCCCTCAGATGAAGGTGCTCTGGGCTTTGCAAAATCGCTTGACGGTGGAGCTACCTGGACACCTGCAACACGAATCCTTCAAAATATTCGTGGTATCAGAACCACTCAAACAAAGAAAAACCATCGTGTTAACTCCTTCCCCTCGATGGCCGTTGATATTTCTAACGGACCAGACAGAGGAACTATATACATTGTATGGGCCAATATCGGTACTCCTGGCATCAATCAGAATCAGGGAATTGATGTCTATATCATCAAATCTACTGACATAGGCGCCACGTGGTCAGCTCCGGTAAGAGTTAACCAAAACCCATACGGAGAAGGTAAAGAACATTATTTTCCATGGCTAACCTGCGATCCTGAAAACGGAATTCTCAGTGCAGTTTTCTATGGCGATCGAAATGTAAGTCAAACACAGGTTGAAGTTTTCTGCGCCAACAGCTTCGATGGCGGCGAAACCTGGGAAGATTTCAAAGTATCGGATGTTGCATTCACTCCAGCACCTATTCCAGGTCTTGCCGGTGGATATATGGGCGATTATCTTGGCATTTCTGCCCGTGGCGGTATGGTTTATCCTGTTTGGACCGATAATCGCTCCGGCATCACAATGAGTTATACTTCGCCATACGAAACAAATGCTTTGAGCCGTCCATTCAACTTACTTGGAAGTGTTGACTTCCCTACGGGTAATGTGAACCTTACATGGGAATATGAAACTGCACCTGGCTTTACAGGGTTTAACATCTATCGTAACAATGAACTCGTTGGAACATCACAGTCAAACAGCTACATAAATCAGTTGCCTGATTATGGTGTTTATGTTTACGCCGTTACTGCTGCATATACAGATGATGGAGAAAGTGGCGCCAGCCGTGTTACCATGCAATGGGGAGATGCCCGCATTGCAGTGCAGCCGGAAAGTATATTTCAGCAACTTCAACCAGATTCTATAGCCACGCAAACAGTGCTTGTTTCAAATGTAGGTCAGCTTCCGATGGCGTTTAATATTACCTCTGAAATCATTAATCAAACCCGTGAAGTAAACAACTATTGTGCAGCTTCAGGTGGTGGTGATGAATATATTTCGCGCGTTCAGATTGGCACTATAAATAATTCTTCCGGCAGCAGTAATTATGCAAATTACACCAACTTATCAACAGAAGTTAAAGCTGGCGAACCCATAACGCTTACGATAACAAACGGAAACCCCTACTCTGCTGACCAATGCGGTGTCTGGATTGACTGGAACCAAAATGGTGTTTTTGATGACGCCCCGATCATAGTATCCGGTTCTCCTGGAAATGGTCCTTATACTGCCATTATTGAACCACCTGTCGGTGCCAAATCAGGGCCGACAAGAATGCGCATTCGTATTACCTGGACTGGAACTTTAGCCCCATGCGGAACAACAACATACGGTGAAGTTGAAGATTACACCTTGAATGTTGTCAGTTGGTTGAGTTATTCCCCGACAGTTGGAACAATTGCTCCTGGCGGATCTGCCGAAATCACTGTTACTTTGAAAGCAACTGATCTCGAAATGGGTGATTATTATGCCAATCTTAAAATAAGCAACAATGATCCGGACAATGGGCTTGTGCTTGTTCCAGTGCATTTATTGGTATCAGAATATCTGTTTGTTGCCTCAGCAAGCGAATATGATATTTGCATTGGCGAATCCACACAACTTATGGTTTCAGCATCAGGGTTTACCGGAGATATTACCTATTTCTGGAAAACTGCTGCCGGTGAACTTGTAGCTGAAATCCCTGACCCAATAGTAAGTCCTGAGATTTCAACCGTTTACATTGCCTATTTGGTTAATGCAGGCGACACCATAGTCAGTTCACCTGTAAGCATTGGCGTTCACGATTATCCTGTAGTTTCACTTGGTGACGATATGCAATCTTGCACCAATGATTTAATAACCCTTGATGCCGGAAATCAGGGTTCAACCTATCTCTGGTCTAATGGTGCTATTGGCCGTGTTTTCGAAGTTGAAGCTGCTGAACTTGGCGCAGGTACACACGACATCTGGGTTCAGGTAACTTCCCAATATGGCTGCATGAGTTCAGACACAATTACTCTCACAATTATTCAGGGCCCTGTATTAAATCTGGGAGACAACCTGATTGGTTGCGGTGAAGAGGTTCTTACTTTCGATGCGCAAAACGCAGGATCACAATACCTATGGTCAAACGGTTTCACAGGTCAGGTTCTGCAGACTTCAGTAGCTGAGTTTGGACCTGGAACGCATCAGCTCTGGGTACAAGTAACTTCGCCCAATGGATGTGTTGGAACAGATACTTTAACGATTGGTTTCTTTGAGCCTCCAACAGTAGAAATTCAAGGAGACATTTTTGATGCATGTGAAAATGAAACCCTCATTTTTGATGCAGGCACAGAGGCTGTTGCTTATCTTTGGTCAAATGGTCATACAGGTCGTATTTTGAATGCAACTGCTGCTGATTTTGGTATTGGCGAACAAAATATCTGGGTACACATAACAGATCAGAACGGCTGTACTGCAACAGATACTATTGTGGCTGTTTTCCATCCTCTTCCGGTTGTCGAGGTTTCCGGAACTTCATTCGTTGGCTGTGGTGATACAGACCTCATATTTGATGCGGGCAATGAAGGATCAACTTTCATTTGGTCAGATGGAACCACTGAGCAGTTTATAACTATTTCTTCTGCAGAATACGGCCTTGGAACACACAGCTTCTGGGTGGAGGTAACAACTGAAAACGGATGTGTAGCTACGGATGAGTTTGAAGTTGCATTCTTCGGACCTGCACCAGTTGTTGATATTGGTGAAGTTTCTGCAGCTTGCAGCGACTCTGTTTTTGTATTTGACGCCACCACAGAAGGCTCAACATACCTTTGGTCAACAGGTGCAACCACACCAATTGTAGAAATTAACGCTGCTCAGGCCGGAATAGGCGTTTCTGAAGTCTGGGTTGAGGTTACAACTGAAAACGGCTGCAAGGTTTATGATACAGTCAGTGTAATTTACTATGCAGTTCCGGAATTTACTTTTGCGGATTCAATAACTATTTGCGGAGTTGAACCATTTGCACTTGATGCCCAAAATGCAGGATCTTCCTATCTCTGGTCAAACGGAAGTACAAATCAGGTTCTCAACGCAGCCGTTGCTGATTTTGGACTCGGATCACACCAGCTTTGGGTAAAGGTTACAACGCAGTTTGGCTGCATGGCTACTGACACACTTACAGCTACTTTCAAGGAAGCGCCTCCTGTTTTGAGTTTGGGAGCAGACACTACCCTGTGTGCCGGACTTACAAAGGTGATTTCAATCAGCAATTCTGAAAACTACGAAATCATGTGGTCCAATGGTTCTACTGCAAACCAAATAGTTGCTGATACTACTGGCTTTGGCTTTGGAATTCAAACATTCTGGGTTGACTTAAAAGCTGAAAACGGATGTGTTACACGTTCCAATGAAATCAGAATTGAGTTTAAAAACTGCACAGGCCTTGATGAAAATGAACCACTTTCGGTAAATGTTTATCCCAGTCCTTCAAAAGGCATTTTCAATCTTGAAATGAATTCAAAAAGCATGGAAAAAGTCCGGATTCTTGTTTACAGCGCTTCAGGCAATCTTGTTTATCAGAAAAAAGATGTGATTCCTGCAAAAGATGCTGTTCACACAATTGATTTACTTGATCAGGCCTCAGGCGTTTATAATCTCGTAATCGAAGGAAGCAAGGTTGTTTCAAAACGAATTGTTATAAAAAGATAGCTTATTTCAAACAAACAATATTCTCAAAAAGGAGAGGCTCAGGCTTCTCCTTTTTTTTAATACCCTTTTCACAATGCCTTCATAATACTCCTGAAGATTTTGAATTGTTGGTTTTTTGATTGAATCTGCCATGTGTGAAAAAACTTCATTCTCTGTAAAACCAGGTTTGACAGCTCCTGATTTGGCGCTGCTGTTACAGTGCTTCAAAAAATGAATCAAGTTTGATTATCTTTGCCGAAAATTTTATTTTTATGAGTTTGATTTTGAGTGAGCAAGAGCTCGTGCGAAGAAATGCACTGACCGAATTATATCAATTGGGCATAAATCCTTATCCACCGGAAGCATACGCGATAAATGCATCCACAGAAAACATTCTGCAAGAATTTGAAACCAATCCCGAAAAGTTTCAGGAAATAAGTATTGCCGGCCGTATTATGAGTCGCCGTATTATGGGGGCTGCCTCTTTTTGTGAATTACAGGATTCTTCCGGACGTATACAATTATATTTCAAGCGCGACGACCTTTGCCCGGGCGAAGACAAAACCCTCTACAATACTGTTGTAAAAAGATTGCTGGATATTGGTGATATCATCGGCGTGACCGGCTTTGTTTTCAAAACACAGATGGGCGAAATTACTATCCACGTTAAAACGATGACGGTGCTTTCAAAATCACTTCGGCCACTTCCGATCGTAAAAGAAAAAGAAGGTCAGGTTTATGATGCTTTTACTGATGCTGAACAACGCTACCGTATGCGTTATGTAGACCTCATCGTTAATGATAATGTCAAAGAAACCTTCATTCGCCGCACAAAAGCAATCAACAGCATGCGCAACTTTTTCAACGAACAAGGCTATCTTGAAGTTGAAACACCCATACTCCAACCCATTCCGGGTGGCGCAGCAGCAAGGCCATTCATCACGCACCACAATGCACTCGACATACCGCTGTATTTGCGTGTTGCCAATGAACTTTACCTTAAAAGACTTATTGTTGGAGGCTTTGACGGCGTTTATGAATTTGCCAAAGATTTCCGCAACGAAGGCATGGACCGCACGCATAATCCTGAATTTACAGTATTGGAAATTTATGTGGCCTACAAAGACTATCTCTGGATGATGGATTTCACAGAAGCCATGCTCGAAAGGGTTGTCAAAGAAGTAACCGGCGGAAGCAAAGTGACCGTCAATGGCACAGAAATTGATTTTCAACGACCATTCAAACGCATTTCAATTCTGGATGCAATAAAGGAACATACCGGCTTCGATGTTGCTGGAATGTCGGAAGCTGAACTCCGTGAAGTTTGCACAAAACTTGGCCTCGAAACTGACCCTTCAATGGGAAGGGGCAAGCTGATCGATGAGATTTTTGGCGAAAAATGCGAAAGTCATTATGTGCAGCCAACTTTTATAACAGATTATCCGGTTGAAATGTCTCCGCTTTGTAAAAGGCACCGCTTAAATCCTGATCTCACGGAACGTTTTGAATTGATGATCAATGGCAAGGAGATTGCCAATGCATATACCGAACTTAACGATCCTATCGATCAAAGGGCTCGTTTCGAAGAACAAATGTCACTTTCAGAGCGTGGCGACAACGAAGCTATGTTCATCGATCAGGATTTTCTGAGAGCACTTGAGTTTGGGATGCCACCAACATCCGGTATGGGCATCGGCATCGACAGGCTTGTGATGCTTCTGACAGGTCAGACAAGCATACAGGAGGTATTGTTTTTTCCGCAAATGCGTCCTGAACGCATCCGCAAAGCGTTGAGTCCGCAAGATTTCGTTCGCATCGGCGTTTCCGAGGCCTGGGCTGAGCACCTTATCAAGGCCGGATATACTTCAGTGGAAGCCTTCAGTAGCGAAAAACCGGCTGTGATTCAACAAAAGCTGAACGGATACCGCAAAAAGAACAAACTCGACCTCCCTGCAATACAAATGGACGAAATCGAACGCTGGCTTACAACCCCTGAAAACACTGCAAAATAACCTGCTTTTTTAAGTCGTCTTATATTGTGTAGTAAGATGCTGAATAAAGTGGATTTTATGTTTAGGACTTGCCGAAAAATTCAGAATATTGATGTTTCGGTGAGTTGCCCTTCTTGTTTCAATTCTCATTGATACCAAAAGGTGAAATGTAATAGTCCAATTATCGCTCACTCAATTGGCCTGACATTTTTAACCTTCGGCAATCTACCATGACATCTTTTGGATTCATTGATAATACACTTTGGTATAATTTTCCACCAAAGAATATCGCCACTCTTTGGCTCAATTCTGAGGTGCAGCGCACCGGTAATATTTATAGAATTATACCCGGTGGAGTGTTTAAAGGTGCAGCGCACCGAAATATCTGATGCAAAGTTTTTTAACCAATAGCTCCCGAATCCTTGCACAAGAAAATAATACCGAAAGGTGAAATGTAATAGTCCAATTATCGCTCACTCAATTGGCCTGACATTTCTAACCTTCGGCAATCTACCATGACAGTTTTTGGATTCATTGATAATTCACTTTGGTATAATTTTCCACCAAAGAATATCGCCACTCTTTGGCTCAATTCTGAGGTGCAGCGCACCGGTAATATTTATAGAATTATACCCGGTGGAGTGTTTAAAGGTGCAGCGCACCGAAATAT
>Ga0208244_100133_pt1 | contig 100244 bp, 112 predicted proteins | sample SubbioCR12Aug_5A_FD_184828 | JGI IMG/M metagenome (GOLD analysis project Ga0208244, IMG submission 184828) | Serpentinite rock and fluid subsurface biosphere microbial communities from McLaughlin Reserve, California, USA - CR12Aug_5A (SPAdes) | ecosystem: Environmental > Terrestrial > Deep... | reverse complement strand
TAAAATATGATGAAATCGTCTTTGTAGAATCTTTACCTCGAAACTTTTTATCAAATATTAAATTTAGAGATAGTGAAATATCAAATAGTCCTTCTATTATTATCAGATTCCAAGAGAAGGAAGTTTTGTTGATGTTTGATGATATCTTTACAAAGAATTATACTTCAAAAAGCGTATCAGAAGCAATTAAGATGAAGTTAATGGAGCTTGATGTAATCAAATAGGTTTTCCATCCCGCCCTTCTAACTAAGACTGGATAGAAACTCCTGACGTCCTAATAGCTAATGATTCGTTACTTAAAAGGTGATATTATGTTACTCAAAATTCTTGCGTATTGCATAGTTGCATTGCTGTTCATATCGTGCTCCAGCTCAGACGACCAGACATTATTTAAGGCTTGATTCTTCGCCTTCGGCTCAGAATGACCAATACAAACTTACCCTTTCAGCAAGTATTCATCAAGCAAGTCGGAAAAATCGTGACATCCCTTTTTGCCGTGAATCAGCTTTGCAGCAAGTATAGCACCCTTCGCAAAGCCTGTGCGATTGCGGGCTCTGTGAGTTAGTTCGATAGTATCGGGAGCAGAATCATAATATATAGTATGAGTTCCGGGAATGTCGCCAACGCGTGAAGATGAGATCTGTAGCGCCGAATGCTCGATTTTGCTCTCAGCATTTCCGGAAAGAATATGCTCTTTCGAATCGAATTCCTCTAATAAAATTCTACCGAGTTCAAGCGCAGAGCCGCTTGGGCTATCGAGTTTGCGGTTATGATGCAACTCGTGAATGCTTACGTCATAATCTGAAATTTTCGACACAAACTGTGAAGTCACTCTCGCAATGCGGAAGAAGAGCTGCATACCTATTGAAAAATTAGAACCATATACGATTCCAACATCATGTTTGTCGGCTAAACTTTTGATGTAGTCAAGCTCTTCAGCCCATCCGGTCGTACCGATTACTAAGTTCTTACCCATCACTGTAACTGCCTCGGCATTGGCTCTGACAGCCTTTGGAATGGAAAAATCAATTGCAACATCGAAAGCATAATTTACAGTTGGTATGATAGGATTGCCCAAATCGAATATGTCAGTTATGCTGATATGCTCCGAATCTACGATGGATTCTATCACTTTGCCCATTGTACCGTAACCCAGAAGGGCGATTTTTGGTATTGCACTCATATGTATCTCCGATTGTGTTTTCTAATAGAATTGTAGAAAGTTGAGTCTGATTTTTATTGTTAGAATGATAAAGAGCGTGTATAGGTAAGTGTTTACGAAGGTCTGAAAAAAAAAGTAAAAAAAGTAAAAAAATAATTTGGACGTTTAATAAAAAGTCCCTACTTTTGTAAGCTCTACTGAAATGAATTTGTACTAAACGAAGTTTAGATGTTCTTAGAAAATAAAGTAGAAAAATTTGCTAAAAGTAAAAATAGTTCTTGCACAGAACAAAAAAAGGTTTTACTTTTGCAGTCCCTTCGGATGTGACAATGGTCAACGAAGAAAATGCAAAAAAATAAAAAAAAGATTTGCATTGTAAGAAAAAAAGTGTTACTTTTGAATCCCCTCAGAAATGGGGACGAGAAAAAAAGTTCTTTGAAAACAGGAAGTAAAAAGTCAAATAAAGATAATATTGCAGAACAATAACGTCAATTAAGCCTTGAGTAATAAATCGAAACAGGAAAAAAATCAAACAAAATTTACAACGGAGAGTTTGATCCTGGCTCAGGACGAACGCTGGCGGCGTGCCTAACACATGCAAGTCAAGGGGTAGCAATACCACTGGCGAACGGGTGAGTAACGCGTGGGTGATCTGCCCCTATCCCCGGAATAACGCTGAGAAATCGGTGCTAAAAACGGATGAGGCCGCAAGGTCAAAGGAAACGGATAGGGATGAGCCCGCGTCTGATTAGCTAGTTGGTGAGGTAATGGCTCACCAAGGCTACGATCAGTAGCTGGTCTGAGAGGACGATCAGCCACACTGGAACTGAGACACGGTCCAGACTCCTACGGGAGGCAGCAGTGAGGAATTTTGCACAATGGGGGAAACCCTGATGCAGCGACGCCGTGTGTGGGACGAAGGGGCTTTGCCTCGTAAACCACTGTCAGATGGGAAAAAAAGTTCGCTTAGCGGACCGGGATTGTACCATCAGAGGAAGGACCGGCTAACTACGTGCCAGCAGCCGCGGTAATACGTAGGGTCCAAGCGTTGTCCGGATTTACTGGGTATAAAGGGTGCGTAGGCGGACCTGTACGTCGGGGGTTAAATATCCAGGCTCAACCTGGAAAATGCCTTCGAAACGGCGGGTCTTGAGTGCGAGAGAGGATGGTAGAATTCTTGGTGTAGCGGTGAAATGCGTAGATATCAAGAGGAATACCAGTGGCGAAGGCGGCCATCTGGCTCGTTACTGACGCTCAGGCACGAAAGCGTGGGGAGCAAACAGGATTAGATACCCTGGTAGTCCACGCCCTAAACGATGTATGCTTGGTGTTAGCTTTTTAAGTTAGTGCCGGAGGTAATCCGTTAAGCATACCACCTGGGGAGTACGATCGCAAGGTTGAAACTCAAAGGAATTGACGGGGGCCCGCACAAGCGGTGGATTATGTGGTTTAATTCGATGCAACGCGAAGAACCTTACCCGGGCTCGAAGTGCAGATGACTGCCTCTGAAAGGAGGCTTTTCTTCGGAACATCTGTATAGGTGCTGCATGGCTGTCGTCAGCTCGTGCCGTGAGGTGTTGGGTTAAGTCCCGCAACGAGCGCAACCCCTATCCTTAGTTGCTACCAGTTCGGCTGAGCACTCTAAGGGGACTGCCCACGCAAGTGGTGAGGAAGGTGGGGATGACGTCAAGTCATCATGGCCCTTATGTCCGGGGCTACACACGTAATACAATGGTAGGTACAGAGGGCGATACCGCAAGGTGGAGGAAATCCCTAAAGCCTACCTCAGTTCGGATTGGAGTCTGCAACTCGACTCCATGAAGCTGGAATCGCTAGTAATCGCGGATCAGCACGCCGCGGTGAATACGTTCCCGGGCCTTGTACACACCGCCCGTCAAGCCATGGAAGCTGGGGGCGCCCGAAGCCGTTAGCAATAACGTCTAAGGCGAAATCAGTGACTGGGGCTAAGTCGTAACAAGGTAGCCGTACCGGAAGGTGCGGCTGGATCACCTCCTTTAAAGAGTTTCTCTCAAGGTTTATTTATTTGGCTTTTACTTCCTATTTTCAGAGAATTCGTTCTCTGATTCCTGATGCTCTGACTTTTGAGCCGAGCATTCCCGCTTGCGGGGCAGGATATTCGTTCTTTGTAATAAAAGAAGGGCCTGTAGCTCAGCTGGTTAGAGCGCACGCCTGATAAGCGTGAGGTCGGTTGTTCAAGTCAACTCAGGCCCACAGATTAGGCTATGCCTACATAGCTGGGCCCTTAGCTTAGTTTGGTAGAGCGCCAGATTTGCATTCTGGAGGTCAACGGTTCGATCCCGTTAGGGTCCACTAAAATATGTTCTTTGAAAATTTGGTTGAGAGACGTTTTATACGTCTTTAGAAGGAAAAATCATCCTAAAAGTATTAAAAAGTAAGCCGATGCAATTAAATTGTATTGAACTAATGTATTAATGTATTTAGAATTTAGATAGAGTAACAAACGCGTCGAGAGACAAGTATAACAACTCAAATAATTTCGGTAAGATATTAAGGGCATACGGTGGATGCCTTGGCACAGAGAGGCGATGAAGGACGCGGCTACCTGCGATAAGCCACGGGAAGTTGGAAGCAAACTATGATCCGTGGATTTCCGAATGGGGAAACCCGACGAGAGTAATGTCTCGTCATCCGAAAGGAAGTAAACCCAGGGAAGTGAAACATCTCAGTACCTGGAGGAAAAGAAAGCGAAAGCGATTCCCTGAGTAGCGGTGAGCGAAACGGGACCAGCCCAAACCATGGCGAGTATCGTCGTGGGGTTGTAGGACTTCTACACGTTACTGCAATGAATAACAGAATGGCATGGAAAGGCCAACCATAGATGGTGACAGTCCAGTAAGTGAAATTTTGAGCAGGACATGAAGTATCCTGAGTACCGCGAAACACGAGAAATTTTGCGGGAATCTACCCGGACCACCGGGTAAGGCTAAATACTCCTCTGTGACCGATAGTGTACCAGTACCGTGAGGGAAAGGTGAAAAGAACCCTTAAGAAGGGAGTGAAATAGAACCTGAAACCGTATGCTTACAAACGGTGGGAGCGTAAGTGACCACGTGCCTTTTGCTTAATGAGCCAACGAGTTGCTCGTTACATGCAAGGATAAGATTTTCAGAATTGAATCCGTAGCGAAAGCGAGTCTGAATAGGGCGAATAGTATGTAGCGGCAGACGCGAAACCGTGTGATCTATCCATGGTCAGGATGAAGCGTAGGTAACACTTCGTGGAGGTCCGAACTAGTATGGGTTGAAAACCGTTTAGATGAACTGTGGATAGGGGTGAAAGGCCAATCAAACTCGGTTATAGCTCGTACTCCCCGAAATGTATTTAGGTACAGCCTCGAATTAGTGTTCCGGAGGTAGGGCTCTGATAGGGTTAGGGCCGTTACAGCGGTACCGACCCCTGACAAACCACAAATGCCGGAAACATGATGTTCGGGAGTGAGGCCGTGAGAGATAAGTTTCACGGCCGAGAGGGAAACAACCCAGACCAACAACTAAGGTCCCCAAGTAAATGCTAACAGATAAAGGATGTTGAGTTGCTGAGACAGCCAGGATGTTGGCTTAGAAGCAGCCATTCATTTAAAGAGTGCGTAATAGCTCACTGGTCGAGCGATTCAGCGCCGATAATTTCCGGGACTAAGCATTTCACCGAAGTTTTGGGCTCATATTTATATGAGCGGTAGGGGAGCATTCTATAGGCGTTGAAGGTGTGATGTGAGTCATGCTGGAGCGTATAGAAGAGCAAATGTTGGCATAAGTAACGATAATTATGATGAGAATTCATAACGCCGAAAGTCTAAGGTTTCCTTGAGCTCTGTTCGTCAACTCAGGGTTAGCCGGCCCCTAAGGTGAGGCCGAAAGGCGTAGTCGATGGGAATCAGGTAAAATTATAATATTCCTGAGCCACCAAATCAATAAAAGTGACGCAAGTAAAAGTTATTGCGGGGTTAATGGCTATCCCCGTAATGAGCAAGCTTGCCGAGAAAAGCGAGATTTGGTGACCGTACCGCAAACCGACACAGGTAGACGGGTTGAATATACTAAGGCGCGCGAGTGAGTCGCGGTTAAGGAACTCGGCAAATTAACCCCGTAACTTCGGGAGAAGGGGTACTCTGGCAACAGAGTCGCAGTGAAATGGCCCAGGCGACTGTTTAACAAAAACACAGCACAATGCTAACTCGTAAAGAGGACGTATATTGTGTGACACCTGCCCGGTGCCGGAAGGTTAAAAGGAGGGGTTAGCGCAAGCGAAGCTCCGAATTGAAGCCCCGGTAAACGGCGGCCGTAACTATAACGGTCCTAAGGTAGCGAAATTCCTTGTCGGGTAAGTTCCGACCTGCACGAATGGTGTAACGATCTGGGCACTGTCTCAACCGCGAGCTCGGTGAACTTGTGGTACCGGTGAAGACGCCGGTTACCCGCACTGGGACGGAAAGACCCCGTGCACCTTTACTATAACCTAATATTGGGTTTGGCTATAACATGCGTAGGATAGGTGGGAGGCTTTGAAGCAGTGCTTGCGGGCATTGTGGAGCCACCGGTGAAATACCACCCTTGTTATAGCTGAATTCTAACCCGGCGAAGTGGATTCGCGGGAACAGTGTTAGGCGGGTAGTTTGACTGGGGCGGTCGCCTCCTAAAGAGTAACGGAGGCTTACAAAGGTCACCTCAGCACGGTTGGTAATCGTGCTAAGAGTATAAAGGCAGAAGGTGGCTTGACTGTGAGACTTACAAGTCGAGCAGGTGCGAAAGCAGGTCTTAGTGATCCGGCGGTTCCGTGTGGAAGGGCCGTCGCTCAAAGGATAAAAGGTACGCCGGGGATAACAGGCTGATCTTGCCCAAGAGTTCACATCGACGGCAAGGTTTGGCACCTCGATGTCGGCTCATCGCATCCTGGGGCTGGAGAAGGTCCCAAGGGTTTGGCTGTTCGCCAATTAAAGCGGTACGTGAGCTGGGTTCAGAACGTCGTGAGACAGTTCGGTCCCTATCCAGTGTGGGCGTAAGATACTTGAGGGGACCCGCTCTTAGTACGAGAGGACCGGAGTGACCGGACCTACGGTGTATCTGTTGTCACGCCAGTGGCATTGCAGAGTAGCCATGTCCGGACAGGATAAGCGCTGAAAGCATCTCAAGCGCGAAACCTACCCCAAGATTAGGTATCTCTAAGGATCCAAGTAGATGACTTGGTTGATAGGCTTTAGGTGTAAGCGTAGCAATACGTTCAGCCGAGAAGTACTAATAATCCATGGGCTTACCGAATTAATGAGTTGTTATACTCATCGCTCGAATGCGTTTGATAGATTTTTCCTTCCTCAACCAAATTAATTTTTTGCTTGGTGCTTTTGCCGCGGTGGGTACACCTCTTCCCATTCCGAACAGAGAAGTTAAGCATCGTTGGGCTGATGGTACTGCATGGGTGACTGTGTGGGAGAGTAGGTCGGTGCCAAGCTATTATAAAAAAACCCTGTATGATTCAATTCATGCAGGTTTTTTTTTGTTGGTGGTAGTTGGAATGATTTAGGAAATTAAATTCCCCTCTCACACCCTCAACCGCCCCCGAAAACCACGAGAACCGTAGTAAGATTCGGCACCATTGTGATACATGAAGACATGCTCGTAGCGACGGTCGCAGAAGATGGCGCCGCCGAGATTGCGGATTTCGGGCGGAGTAAGCACCCAACTCGACGTTTTCGTGTCGAAATTTCCGAGTAACTGAAGTTCGCGATACTGCTCCTCCGTCAAAATTTCGATGCCCATGGTCGCCGCCATCGAAAGGGCGTCACTCTTGGGCTTGTGTTCTTTACGCGAATCCAGCGCCCGGCGGTCGTAACAAATGCTGCGACGCCCCTTTGGACTTTCCGGCGAACAATCCACAAAAATGAATTCGCCCGTTTTTTTATCATACGCGACTACATCCGGCTCGCCACCGCTTTGTTCCATCTCGTTTAGCGACCACAACTTTTCGGCATTGCCCTCCAACTTCGCCAGAACGTCAGCCCATTTCAGCCCCGAATGCCGCTTCATATTTTTCTCGAAGCGTTCTTTCAAAGTTTTGAGTAGTTCGCTCTCTTGCTCGGGTGACAAATTTTTTGCATTTATTTTCGCCATTTTGTAATTTCCATATTGTTCAATAAATCTTTGTCAGCCAATAGCTGGTATCTCAAATATAAGGAAAATATGTGATTTATCGTATAGTCTTTGTAACAACTGACCGTACGCTTACATAGTTGTCTTCATTATATTCTCGAATCTAGTGTTACTTATCGGGTGGTGACTTATGATTTTGCCGTCATTTATAATGCAAAATGTTCCAAAAGCGCAGGGTGATTGCTGGGCAGATTCTGCATCATCCATTTCAATCAATGTGGGCTTTAGATTCATTTTTTTTGCGGTCTGAATTATAGCATCAACATTTTTGACTGAATATGGGCATTGTGGCGACCGAGTAATTATTAGACCACCGGCATAATTATCGGTTGAATTAATTTTAAATTTTGGGTTATCATGTTTATTATTAAATTTGAGTGCTAAAAGTTCAAAGTCGGGTGCAGCCGCTTCGACCACTGAAAATCCCTTTTTAATAAAAATATCTTTATTTGCCATAAATGAACCTTTGCGAGTAATAACAGCGACTCCTTTCATTTTCTGAGTTTTAGAATCATTTATGCATTCATCAATTAGTGCTGAGGCATATCCTAAGCCTTTGAACTCTTTTCTGAACCCTACGAAAATGCAATGGATAAACATATATCCCTTGGCATCAACCGGGCGGTGAGCGTATTCGCCCGGAATGTATTCGAGCATTCCTTGGTATCCGCCTGATTCGGTGATTATTGCCTTTATCCGCAAACCATTGGGATAATATTTGGATACCCACTCAACTTTTCGCTGTAACTCTAAATGTTTGTTTATATCTTTGTAACCACAAACACCATATTGGGCAATGTTTTCCGGTGTAAGGTCAATAATCTCAAAATCTTCATTATTTAATATCATAGTTTTCATCTACATCTTATCAATAAATATCAACAAAATTAAGTAAATTTCAATTATCTGCAAAATCAATTGCCTTTATTACTCTTTGCAACTCAACCTTATTGTCCAAATTTACGATAATTAAATTATCAAGTTTGCCGTTTAGCTTCAGTTGCTCAATTTCAGCTTGGAGGGGATAATCATCAAACCATTGGAAATCATTTGTCATATCAATGGCTTCAGTCTTGAGCGTAGTCCAGTTTGTCGCTTTTATAGTTGAAATCATTCCCATTATATTATCATCAAGGAATTTGGATAGATATTCAAGCACATTTTTAACATCACCTTTGCAATGCGTCGTAAGCCAATAGCAATCGAAGGATTTTGTCAGAAAATCCAGAAATTCGTGCAAACCCTCAGCCTGCAGAGTATTTCGCTTCGTTAAGATGACGCCATCAATATCAATATATGCTTTTCTCACGTTTAAAATTCAAGGCTAATTATGTTTGGCTCGAATCGTTATAAATTACCGGCATTTGTCCTTTCCACGTATTCCACAAATGAACATCCAATATAAGTCTCGCCATTAAGTGTGCAACGTTTATTCGACTCGTTTTCCCGGGATTAAACAGCGCATCTCTGGTGGGGGATTTGTGTAGAGTGTAGACTGTTACTTTTTCTTCGTTAATGAGTGTATCTGGTCGGACGGTTGTCCATTCAATATAAGGATTATTCTGCCCAACTTTGACTCTAAGGTAATCTGCCGCCTGTTCATTATCGGTGTGTGGTGGCAAAAGTAGCCTAAGTAAAGCTAACACAATAGTTTGTCCTGCGGAAACAGGCTCATTAATGTCTCTATTGCTGTTTCCGGTTGTATTCATCAACACAATTTTGATTGGCTTGGCGGGAGTATTTTTCAAAATAGCTTCGCAAATCAACTTAACTGAATCGGTGACAAGTTTTCTTGGTTTACCGTAGATTCCTCTGAAAGTAAGGTTATGACCAAGGCAACAAGCAACAGATTGACAATCTACGAGGTGTGTGGAGATTTCGTCGGTGCTGATTTCGGAAATAATCCCTTTGATTATTGTTAATTTCTCGTGATTATTCCAATGGTTAGGTATATTACTTGTAGAACGAACAATTATTTTTACCTTTTGTCCTGCTTCTAAAAGCTGTTCCACTAAAAGTTTCCCTGTCGCTCCGCTCGCTCCCACTACTAATGTTGCCATGTCTTATCCTATAAGTTATAGTTTATTTTTCATCACCAAACAACAATTTCATTAACGCAATTGAATAATCATTATTGACAATATTCTTTCCGTCAGTTATTACACCTGGTAGGACAAGGAAATTTCTAATTTCTTCTGTTTTCATCTACATCCCTTCAATAAATGACACTTCAAACTTATAAAAAACGTGGAACTATGTTAATCTTGCTTTTGACATAGCTATCGCTTTCCTGACGTCAGGAAAATGATAGTGCAATTCTTAACAAAATTTATTCTTTCGTCCAAGCTATTATATTATCAATAAATTGACTTTGTTGGTCCATAAAAACATTATGCGAACAGTTGTCAAAATATTTAATATTGTCAATGCCAATCAGCTTTTCCAAGTCGTCTATTTGTTGGGCTGAAAATAGTCCATCTTCTTTGCCATAAAGCCCATAAATTTTTACTTTCTGATTTATCAAGTCTTGCAAATTTTCAGTTACGTCAATTGTAGTATATTTTTCATTTTTCCAAAAACCTTGCGGCGCTTCATATGACATTTGCGATGCATATTTTGCCAATGAGGTGTCTGTCCTAAATTTGGCATAAATATTTTTTGCTTCATCGCTGGGATTTTTGGTAGTGTAAAAACCATTTTGCATTGCGTGTCCAAAGCAATAAGAACTATATTCAATACTTGAAGTATTCATATTTTCAAGCATTGTCACATACTTAAGATTTACACTATCGTTTTTTGCTTGGTAAATGCTTTTTGATTTTGTAAGTATATTTTTAAAGGTTGATTGCAAGGAAACAGGAGCCCCAACAAGGATAATAGATTGGACTTTATTTGGATTCGCTTCTGCAAAAAGTGTCGCTACAATGCCGCCGAAGCTATGCCCAATTAGCGTTGCTTTTGTCAGATTATTTTGTTGGTAAATGGAATTCAAATCCTCAAAAGTCTCTTTGAAAGTAAACTTGGCATTTGGATCTTTGCTTCGTCCTTCTCCACGTCTGTCGTAAACGATTACATAGTAGCCTTTGTCGGCAAGTTGTTGAGCTGTTGTAGATTCGAAATTTACACAGTTGTAACCCGGTCCACCATGAAGGAAAATTATAGGTTTATCGAGGCTACTACCAAAGCTTGTGGTATAGATATTTTGCCCATTAGCAAGCGTTGTCGCTAATAAAAGCATTATCAAAGTGAATATTGTTTTCATACTATGTCGTTAATGTAATTGATACTAAATAACAATTACACGCACTGAAAACAATATAATTGTTTATTTTTGTCCCCTCAGTTGCTTTGCTCAATTACCGTGTTTCCAAACAAATCGTGAGGTGTTACACTAAATAGATCTTGTGTTAAATATACGGTGAGAACTGTAAAAACAATAAATCCCAACAATACAAGCACTTGGCTTAAAGAGGTCTTCTGAATATCTTGCCTTTGATTTACATCACACACTTCGCCCGGACAGTATTGTACTTTATCTTTAAAAAAGAGTGGATAAAATTTACATCCCAAACAAATCCCAAAAGCCGATTCGAAGAAAAGAAATATCAGGCAAATAAGACAGATGAGACCGGTAATTATACTAAATGCATTTATAATGATAAAAAAGAAAAACATGGTAGCTGCTAATACTACACCTATCATCCATGCGAATTTTTTCTGTGGCGCTCCAACATATTCAGGTGTTTGATTCCGTACAATCAATCTCGCGAAAATTAGCGATGGTGAAAATTTGGGATTTATAAAAACCCTTATCATAAAATCTAAGAGGAAAAAAGTAATTACATACTTAATCGGAACAAAGTTCGCTTTAAACACTATAAACATTAATGCTAAGAATGTTGCTAAAAAAAGGATTCCTGCGGCTGCTCGAATTTCGCGTTCATTTAAAACCGGGATGTCATATCCTTCGACATCTTCACCGAATTGGAAAATCTTATTCATATTATTATCTCTGTTGTTGACAAATATTTAACAATCTTCAAAACGAATACGAAATCCAATAAATAATGTTTCGCAAGGGTCTATAAATTGAGATAGTGAGATTTTGCCCCGTCAGGTGTTCCAACTAACGGGACAGCCGTACGGTTACTGAGCTCGTCGAAGTACTACTTCTTCCTGAACGTAGGGATATACTTAGAATACCTGTGTCTTCGCTTTTTAATCCATTTGCCGATATGCTTATCATCTTCATCTTTCGTTTCATAATTTTGCTCTCCTATCAACATCGAAAAGGGTTGGAGTTCGGTATATTCATCGCATACCACTTTCAGCATGGCAGTCAACGGCAAAAACAAAATCATACCCGCAATTCCCCAAACCGAAGCGCCAATAATGATACTTAAGATTGAGCTAAATGCGTTTAGCTTCAGATTGCCGCCCACAATTTTCGGCGTCAGGAAATTGCCTTCGATAAACTGCACAAACCAGAAATAAATCGCGATGGAGATTGGCATCCAAATCGAATCATATGATATTAAAGCATATAAGATTGGAATTGACGAGCCCAAAAAAGTGCCGACATAAGGGATAATTGCTAAGACTGCGGCTAAAAAACCAAATAGGAAGGGGCTGTCAATGCCAATTATCCACAGCCCGAGACTGTTCATAAACCCCAAAATCAGAACAATTATTATCATCCCGAAAAGGTATTGCTGCCCAACTTGCTGAACATTTTTGAACATCTTACGCGCCCTATCCCTGTTCTCCGGCGCATAGAAACTGATCATCGCCCGTACAATGCCTTTCTTGTAAATCAGTATCAGGAAGGTGTAAATGATTGCCGACAATATGCCGAAAACGATATTTGCCGTACTACTGAAGGTTTGGCTCAACAATGCTCCGGACGACTCGGTAATCCAAGATTTGAACTTCTCTAATAGCTCGTCCTTTTCCAGATGTGGAAAAAAGCCAATGTCCTTATTGATGAATACAGTGGCATCGGCAAAGAGATTAAGTATTTTTTCTTTAAAATCACTTAAGTTTTCCGAGAGTTGGATGATTTGAGTAGAGAAGAGATATGCGGCACCCCCAATAATCAGGAACATGCCCGTAATCGAGAGCAAAGCCGACACAATTTCGCTCGTACCCCACGATTCGAGTTTCTTGGCAACCGGATAGAGTATGAACGCTACCAAAAAGGCAAAAGCGATTGGAATCAGCACTTCTCCTGCCAAAATCAAAATCGCAAACATGCCAATAACTGAAGCTACGATATAGAAAAGCTTTTGAAAAGATATGTTCATAATCAATTTAGTTTAAAATTTATATAATCAGTCCCAATAATTTGCAAAGAATTTGTTAGCTCTTCCCACACTTTTATCAAAGACCAAATTCTAAGTGAACTATTGTAATGGGGTTGGGGGGGGAGGTGTCTTGTCCCGTCAGGTGTTGCAACTGACGGGGAAATCTTTACAGTCTATTCTATCTCAATTTTATCAATTTCTTTCATTATCCTATCTGTTTCCGAAAGAGCTACTATTATTTTCTGATAATGTAAAATATCGTCATATTCTAATTCTCTTCCCTTACGGTCTTTGAGCCATTTTTGTGCCGGTTGATAGCCACCTATGTAAAATTCCCACGCAATTTTAGGAACATTATCGAAATATTGAGTGTCGTTTATGTAAACTTTGCCGACCACCCCGTCCTTCGGACACCCCTCCAGAGGAGGGTAATTTAATGAAAAGTTATTCGGTTGCGATTCCAGAGGAGGGGAATTTAATGCAAGGTTATTAGGTTGCGAATCCAGAAAAGGTGAATTTAGGAATCGTGGTTTTTCAACAATATTATTTCCATTAATTGGATATTGCGTTATATATTTTTCGACTGTGGGACTTTCTAATAAATGAATCTGTCTAATTTCTCCGCCTAATTTTACTAATTGCCAAAAGATTTCTTTGTTTTTTGGATATGGTACTCTCGGAAAATCAATTTTCAAAAATTCTTTATATTTTTCTCGGTATGTTGGACTATGCAAAACCGCATAAATGTAATCTAAAATATCAATTGGAGCAAAATTCCCATCCTCTGGTGAGGTTACCTTTAAAGCAGGGTGTTCAGAAAGCATGCTCATTACTCCACTCAAATTCTTTTTTACATCAATATCACTTATATGAATTACAGAAAGCCCTAAACCCTCAAGGTAACTATCGCGAGCTGTATCATATTCTTGCTTATCATCATGGCTGCTCCCGTCAATTTCTATAACTACATTGCAATTAGTGCAATAAAAATCAACAATATAATTGCCGATTATTTTCTGACGATCAAAATCATATCCATTGAATTGTTTATTTTTAACTTGATTCCAAAATATAACTTCTGATAAATTACCGGCTTTTCGTAATTCTTTAGCACGCTCTTTTAATTTTGGATTATAGGGTAATTCCATGTAGTTTTTGGTGTTTCTACCACCCCGTCCTTCGGACACCCCTCCAGAGGAGGGGAATGAGACGCTATTTCCAGCTCCAGAGGAGGGGAATGTTGCAGAAGTGGTGGATTTTTCAGGGACAAATTTTAATCCTAATTTTTCTGCTATTTGATTTACAATTTCTGCATTTAGATTTGGAATTCGATTCCCCTCCTCTGGAGGGGCAGGGGTGGTTGCCTTTTGCTGACCGTCGGTTTCGGGATACAGATAGAGTGGATGATTATAGTATGGAGCAAATGGTTGTGAACTTTTATCATTTATAGAATTTGTAATAAATAAAATGAATTGCTTATGCCCACCAAACTGTTTAGAAATAATTAGTCCAATATTTTTCTTCTTATAATGTTGCATAATCTTTTCTCGGGAACGACCTAGGAATTTTGGTTCATAGTAGATTTTTTTATTTTCGAATGGCCTATATAAATAATCTAATATTTTATCATTTTCGAATCTATCTCCTTCAAAATTCTTGACAATTTTAACCTGCAATTCATCCTTATTATCTGCCAATACCTTATCATCACATGAAGTAACAACCCCAACACTATTTATTATAAATAATTTTGAAACATCAAAATAAAAATCGTACTCGTCTTTACCGTCAAAATTTTTATTAACAAAAAAATAGTTTGGAGTAGTGAATTTTAATAAATTCCATTTTATGGAGCTGAGGTTATTTTTATTTAGGTAATTATATTTTAAATCTCTATTTCCTTGCAAATCAAAATGCCAGACTTTCCCTAATTCATTCTCTTTTTTCTTTCCTGTTTTAATAAATAGATTAATGGAAACACCTTGCATTATGTCAAATACATTGCTATCTGGTGAGCCATCAGGACAAACTTCCTTTTTCTTGGCATTACCATGCAAATCAAGAATGTAAATCTTATCAAAGCTTTCTAATAAATTCTTTCGCATTTGACGATGAATAATTCCATCAATAAATGAGTTATTTGAGATATAAGATAAAATACCGCTGCCATTCTTTTCTATAAAATGCTGCCCAAAGCGAATAAATTTGATATAATCGTCTGAAAGAGGTTGGATATTTCTTTCGTTTAAATCTTTCTTATAATCTGCAGTTAACTTTTCAATCCAATCACTTTTATTTGTACTACTAACACTATACGGCGGATTTCCAATTATACACATTACGGGCGTGTCCTTCTTAATTCGGTTTGCTTCGTTTGCTTCAGAGCTTAGCCAGTTTGCAAATAAAGTACCTGTTTCGGGGTGGTATTCTTCGAGACTATTTGTAAGGAAAACCCTGAAACGTTGGTCTTTAGTTGGCTTATATCCGGTTTCTTTTAAGAGTAAATCAAGTTTCAAATGTGCCATTGCATAACTTGCCATTAGCAATTCGAAACCATTTAAGCGCGGCAAAAGATGTGTTTCGACATAATTGCTCCAAATGCCTTGTTGCCCAACAAACTTTTTATGTATGTGTTTAACTACTTCTGCAAGAAAAGTTCCCGTTCCGGTAGCGGGGTCGAGTATTTGAACTTTATGAACTTGCTGGTCAACCATTTTGCCCTGAATATCAACTTTAATGGTAGTTTTGGAAGTATCGGCAAGTCCTTGAGGCAAATCAAATTCGCTTTTTAGAATATCATCAACGGCACGAACAATGAAATCAACCACAGGCTGCGGAGTGTACCATACGCCACGGGCTTTGCGTAATTTTGGGTCGTACTCGCTCAGAAAAGTTTCATAAAAATGGATTATTGGGTCTTCCATTTTGGTAGCTTTTCCGTAATTCCTCAAAATCTCTTCTACATTGGTTGCCAAGAATATATCTGCAAGGCTGTCCACTATCCATTTTATTCGGTCATCAATATCAGGTCCGGAAATGTAGCCAAACAGTTTCCGCAAAAATGGGTTTGATTTTGGAATTAACTCGGCTGCTTCTTGTCTCGTAAAACTATTTAAGCTAGTGTCATGCAATCGGGCTGCAAACATTCCGTAAGCAATTGTCTGAGCGTAAACATCGGCAAATCCTTTAGCAGTTATATCATGTATCAGGATTTGTTGAAATGCGTGCATTTGGTCTTTTAGTGTACTATCTTCGCTATTGTTCTCATCACTGTTAAGTGCTCTTTCAATTATCTCAGATAGGAGGCGAGCTTTGCCCGCCATCATTTCAGCCAATTTTCTTGGGCTTTTTATTGTTTGCCCGATGTGTATGCAAAAGTTTTTTATAAGATTTTCAAAACTGACGAAATTTTCGGTAAGCGGTTTAATTCCCTTATTGGTAACTTCTCCAATCTCGATTTTGGCAATTAATTCACCGTCTTGATATAAATAAAATCGAATATAGTCAGTAAAAATAAGATTATTTAACGATGCTTTGTATCTATCGAATTGTTCTTTATTTCCTGTCTTTTTAGTTCCTTCAAGGTCATTATCGCCAATATCTTTTGCTTCGATAAATCCAATGGGAATCTCTTTTTTTGTCAAAATGTAATCGGGAGCGCCGCAACTTTGTCTTTTTGGTTCATTTGTAGCTCTAATTGTTGGCACCATACTTTCAATCAGTTGTTGCAAATCACCCCGGAATGTATGCTCAGTTGCATTTCCTAATTTGTAACGTTTGTTAATGTTGTTTAAATATTGTTCCGTTGTCATGTATTTGTCACTTATAGCTTGCTCGTTCTAAATTCCCACCTCACTTATCTTCATCCCTTCAATAAATGATATTACAAACTTACAAAAAAACTTGAAATAACAAAAAAAATCCTGCTTCATTCCGTCGGGTGTAACAACTGACGGGGAGCTATACATTTTTTTGCTATTCTCCTGAAAACTATTACGTTTGTATTGTTTTTTAAATATATTATTGAAATAAAATGAAACAATGGTACGAATTGCTTTTCGAGAACTTCGGAAACCAATACGAAAAAGAAAACTTTACCCAAGGAACCTCGGGGGAATGTGATTTTATTGAGCAAGAGATGAATAAGGAAAAAAATCTCAAAATTTTAGATGTCGGATGCGGTACCGGAAGGCATTCCATCGAATTAACTCGTCGTGGATATAATGTAACAGGGATTGATTTGTCGGAATCAATGCTCGTTAAAGCTCGCCAAAATGCTTTGAATGCTAATCTTGAGATTAATTTTATCAACTGTGATGCTCGTGATTTGCCATTTGATGCAGAATTTGACCTAGCAATTATGCTTTGCGAAGGTGGGTTTCCGCTGATGGAGACTGATGAGATGAATTTCGAAATCCTGAAAAATGTCGCTAAATCACTCAATAGCAAGGGCAAATTTATTTTTACTACTCTGAATGGTTTATTCCCTCTATTCCATTCGGTACGCGATTTTCTGGCTTCTCAAAGCCTCGAAGGCAACGCTTCTTACAGCAAAAACTCTTTCGATTTGATGACATTTCGCGACCATAATATCACTGAATTGGTTGATGATGCGGGCAAAACAATGACACTTGATTGCAACGAGCGCTATTACGTCCCGAGCGAGATTACTTGGTTGCTCAAATCTTTGGGCTTCACCAAAATTGAAATATTTGGTGCAAAGCTGGGCGCTTACTCGAGAAATGACAAACTAAGCACCGAAGATTTCGAGATGCTTGTTGTAGCGGAGAAGTAAGGCAGATAGACATCGTCCGGTATTAAAATATTCAACCCCTTTCGGGGTTGGATATTTACTTTCGACTTTTCCACCAGCTTCGTAGGTGGTTATTGATATATAGCCCCTGCGGGGATTATTTGCTAAAATTTCTTAATCTTTTAATGATTTTGCAGTTTTTTGAAAATCATATTTTAGTTTGTCTTTGTTTTCGCCTAATGTCCAACTCATGATTTTGTAAAAATGAGTTTTAGTTTCTACTACAGTTATTAGCATGTAGAAAGAGCCGGCTTCTTCGCTCCATTCGAGTTCAATTTGTGCAGCGGGATTGCCGTTTGCAGTAAATGTTGTCGGTTGGCTTGTTTTACGATTTTGGGATTCAACTTTGTATTCTGCGATGAATTGCTCGAGGAAATCAGCTGCATCAACGAATTTGATTCCAAGGCTCTCAAGAAGGGCTTTTTCGTCCTCAATTACGATTGAGTATGCTTCACGTTGAATATTTTGGTATTGCAATGTGGCTACATCATTCAATGTGTAAGTCTTGGTCATATAGTCGGGAATATCAAGTGTGTAGCAATGTCCACCCTTTTGAGCAGTGAAAGATTGAGCAGATATTGCACCCGGCAATAGTATGAAAATCAAAAGCAAAAATATATTTTTCATAGCACGACTCCAATTTTAGAAATTATAAAATAAACAATGACAAATATAAGGAAGGATTTGATTTAATAAAAAAGAATTCGAATGTTTTGAAAATATAAATCAAAATATATCACAAATTAGAATTTTGATAATGTTATCTTTAATTGATAATTATTTCTAATCTGGGTACTTTATAATTTATATTTCAAATTAAATTAAGAAATATAAAAATTGATTTTGTTGATTTTAACTATTATATTTATTTTTTTCCCAAAAAATATAAAAGGAGATTTTAATCGAGCATGAAGTCTGTAATTTGAGCAGATAGTACTCCATGTTGAATTCTGTCAATCGGGTGGATTACATTGGGCAGAACAGCCAAACGTGAGTTTTTGAGTCTTCGATAAACTGCGATACTTTCTTCGAGACTTACCATTACATCTTTATCGCCAACCATGATTTGAACGCTACATTTAATATCTCCGTAATCTTCAATTTTTAGAGCCGGTTGTGTCCCAAGCTCAATCATCATTTTCGAAGTAGCGTTTACCACAGCTTTCCAATTTTGTTCACCATATTTATCAATTAAAGATTTTACAAAAGCAGGGATTTTCTCCTTCATTTTTTGTGGATTCAACATTGACGCTTCCAATGCAGAGCTGTCAGGATTCCAATCGAACTTTGTAGCCAGAGTCATAATCTTGCCAATTCGTCCGGGATTGTGTTTCTCGTGATATAAAGCAACGTAACCGCCCATGCTGTATCCAAAAACAGCAATGTCATCCGATGTTGTGCCAGCAAGATGATTTGTGATGTAATTTCCAAGCTCATTAGAAAATTGTTGAATAGTAAATGGATGCTCAGGTTGAGTGCCGTCGTGACCTGAGAAATCAAATCTATGTATATGGAAGTTCTGAGAGAGTTCAATGGCAATAGAGTCAAATTGCTTATGATTGCCCAAAGCACCATGTAAAAGTATCAAATTCTTCATCTATGTTTAACCTTAATTCATCAATTTAGCTTAGACTAAAATACGAAAATCTTCAGAATTTTGCAATTAAATTTTGGATTAATTATGAAAAGAAAATTTAACGCAATCTTAACATTTTGATTGCGTCATATCTTTTTTTTCGTTAGTTTTGTCACCAAATTTTTACAAAAAATGAAAAATGATGAAAGTTAGAAACTTCCGAAACCTTATTATAATTTCCAAATTATACTTTACTTTTATACTGATTTGCGGTGCATTCCGAATGTTGCTTTTCATATCGGAAATTGACAGATTGCCAAGTATTTCTGAATGCTTTTCTAATATTTTGATTGCTTTTTTGCAGGGTATCCGCTATGATGTTGTGATTGCAGGATATATCTTACTTTTGCCATTCATTATTTTGACCTATATGTCTGTAATAAACCGAAGAAGTGTTATTGTTGATTTTACACTTCGTTCATTCATCTTCTTGGCTTTCGGCTTAGTATTTCTTATTTGTGCTGCTGATATTCCATATTTTGGGCAGTTTTTTCAAAGATTTTCTATCGGTGCATTCCAATGGGCGGAAAACCTCGGCTTTGTAAGTTCTATGATATTACAAGAACCGAAATACTATTTATATTCGATTCCCTTGATTGCTTCTATTATAATTTTACATTTTGTTTTGAAAAAAATATTTGACTTTAAGTACGAATTCAAGTCTGAAAAGGGGTATTTTCTAAAATCTATAATTGGAATCTTGGCAATTTTGCTCATATTTGTAGGTATTCGCGGACGTATTCACCACAAATCTCCGATTACTGTTGGGACTGCTTATTTTTGCGATGATGCTTTATTGAATCAACTCGGGCTGAATCCAACATTTACTTTGATGCGAAGTTATCTCGACCAACTGGATGAGCGTAATACCACAATAAAGCTGATGGATGATGAATTAGCGATTGACAAAGTTAGGTCTGCTCTGAAAATCCAAATATTATTGAAGAATTCACCGATTGCTCGATTTGTTAATTATGACATTGCTGATACAGAAAAAAAGAATGTTATTCTTGTCATTATGGAAAGTATGTCAGCTGCCAAAATGGGCAGACATGGTAATATGAATGGGTTAACTCCTTTTTTGGACAGTATTTCGCAACAAGGCTATTATTTTGAAAACATTTACACATCGGGGATTCATACATTTAGTGGTATTTTCAGCACTTTATTTTCCATGCCGACAATTTACCGCAAACACCCTATGAAAGAAACTGTAATCAAAAAATACAACGGAATAGCAACCAGTCTAAAAGAGCATGGATACACAACCGCATATTTCACCACACACGACGGACAATTTGACAATGTTGAAGGCTTTTTGAGGCATAATGATTTTGATTATGTGATTACTGAGAAAGATTTCCCCGGACATGAAGTAAAAACAAATTTAGGCGTTCCTGATGACGTAATGTTCAGATATTCTATCGCAAATCTGGATTTGATGTTTAACAAAGGCAAACCATTCTTTGCCACATTTATGACTTCGAGTGACCACGGTCCATACTTTATCCCTGATTATTTTCAGCCCAAAAGCAAAGAAATCAAATTGCAAAGCGTCGAATATGCAGATTGGTCACTCAGGCAATTTATTAAGCTCGCATCCGAGAAAGAATGGTTCGATAACACTTTGTTTGTGTTTATCGCTGACCATGGAGCACCTCTCAGGGCAGATTATGACATTTCGCTCGATTATCATCACACTCCACTCTTATTTTACTCGCCCAAACATATCACAAATCATTCTTCATATACTCAATTGGGTAGCCAAATTGATGTATTCCCAACACTTATGGGATTACTAAAATTGCCATATCTTAACAATAGTTTAGGCATTGATTTACTTTCGGAAGAAAGGCCCTTCGCGATTCTGAATAATGATGATAAAATTGGTGTAATCAACGAAGAATATCTTTTGATTTTGAAAAAGGACATAAGGACTTTGTTCAGATATAGTAAGAATGATAAGAGAAATTACTGTGAAGAGGAAAGCCAATTAGCAGATGAAATGGAGCAATATGCAAGGTCTCAATTGCAAACTTACCAATATATGCTAAATATGAATAAATTGCACTTTAAACCCTGAGCTTCTTTTCTCAAAAACCCTTTAATCGTAAGCTAAAAATCAAAGTCCAACTGAATGGAAATCAGATTTGATTTCATGTATTACGGCAGAATAGATTTGCTCGTCGTAAATTTTGTTGTCTTTAATGTCTTCCACTTGCACTTCAGTCTTTTCTACATAAAAAACGATTTTGTTTTCGTTTGTAGATTCAGATTTAGCGATTAATCTTGATTTGATGAATGTATTATTTCCGGCATTTTGGTAGTACCAACCAGTTACAATATAGCCGGGCAGCCCTTCTTCGATTCGCAAATCATTTGAGCGGATTACTTTTTTTATTATAGAATATGCCTTCGTAAAGGAAGCATTCGCACCGATTAGCGACTTTGATGAGTTGATAGCATTATTATCGTCGGGCAAGAACATGACGTCAAGAATTGTGGTCAATGATTTGATGCTTTGTGTTTCGCTATTCGGAATTAACATTTCGTTGCTAATCAATTCCGCTTCCGTATTGTTAACATCAATCGCATTTAGAATTTCATGGTTAGAATCGTTTTGTGTGTCTAGTTGATTTAACAAAAACCAACCGAATAAAAGAATCAATACCGCTGACACAGGAAATTTCAGGTGCTCAAGTGCAAAAATTGATTTAGATTTTGTATCCATTTCCAATTCCTGCAAATCATTCAGTCCAATCTCAAGCTCATGTTGAAGACGAGATTTTGAGTTATTGATTACATTGCCGGCATCATCATTCTGAAGGCTCATTAAATAGGAGCTGATGACCTCGTGCTTATTTTCAGATTCAACTTTATTAACCGACATAATATAGACCCTGTCTCATAGTAAAATGACATCATGATTGCCTTTTCAACGTTGTCAAATCTTGTTCGATGGCAAATTCAAGCCAAAAAACTAAATTATAAAGCAATCATATAAACTCTATATACTTATAACTCTTAAATTCCCAAAATGTTTCACGCAAATATACAAAATATTTGTAATATTTATAAATTTTGACAAGTTTTAATATTTTTTTTATTTACTGAAGCAAATTGTTCTTGTGAGTTGTATTTCTATAGCATTTACCTGATTTGAAGATTTTTTTCTAAATGTATAAAAGTATTTGCCGATTTCGACTATTAATATGTTATTATCGTGACATAAGTAAATGAAATTTATGTCATTTATCCTATAAATCCGGCAAATAGATGGTATAATGTGAACGTATTGTTTATCAAATTGTTATTATTCACTTAATAATTGTCATGACTTATATTAAATGATATTAACTTCGCAAGCAAAGATAAATTATTAAGAAAATTTAATTTGCATAAAAGTGTATTTTTTTTTAAATTTACATATCACTTACATTACATTTTATTAGGAGCTGAATTATGAGGAATTTCCTACAAATTGTACTTTTGTTTATCTTTGTTGGTATTATTCAAATATCGGCACAGGTGCCCAACCAAATCAGTTGGCAAGGAGTACTCACAGATACTCAAGGCGATGCCTTGCAGGGTATTTATGACATTACTACCAAATTATTTAACGAGTCCGTTGGTGGTGATGCTCTTTGGGTAGAAATGCATAATTCCAAACAAATCGATGATGGTCAGGTGCATCTCATTCTCGGAAGTATCGAGAATTTGAATCTGCAATTTAATAAACCATATTGGCTCGAAATCACAGTTGGAGCAGGTACACCATTGAGCAGAATTCAGCTCACTTCCGTACCCTATTCCTTATATTCGGCAAATTCAAATCCTGTTATAATTAATGATTCATTAGTCTTGAAAGACTCCTTGGGTGTGACGCGAATGGTATTCAACCCCAACACAGGAACTTTCAGCATGATGGATAATGATACTGTTTGGTATAGTATGTCAGTTAATTCGCCTGTAAAAGTATTTGATTTCCTTCCTAACGGCTATCTAAAAGAATCATTTAGTAATGATGCAGGAGCTAACGTACAAATATTGAAAAATCCTGATGGGAATGTAGTTGAAGAAACAATTTCAGAAGTATCTATGGGTGGACAAATTCAGGAATCATTAACTAATCATTATGATTCAGAAGGCAGATTAATAGTTAGCAATTTAGTATCAGTTAATTATAGTGGTGCATCTTCATCATTTGAGACAAATACGATTATTAAAACTTTCGACCCTGTAACTGGAGATATAATTAATGAAACAGTTTCAATTACAAGTCCGTTTGTGTCAACTGAACATTTAGTTACTATTGAAGAACGTTTAAATGGTGTTCTTGTTAGTACTATTGAAAAAGCAAACGGCGAAACCGAAACAAAGACATACAATGAAGTTGGCGCGGTACAAACTCATATGATTAGTTCAAATAATGAGAATAAAACTCAAATAATTAATGGAGCGCAAAGTTCAATCGTCGAACAAACCCCAAGCGGGTTGTTTGTATCCAACCCTGTAAGTAATTACTCTTGTGGTATCACAATGGGAACTTTTGGAGGGGCGTATCCATCACCAATTTGTAGTTTGAGTGTTTCAACACCCTCCGGTAGTTCCACTCCAATATCAATTGTTGACCAAGGTTCATCTGGTTTTAGAGTCCATATACATGATTTTCTAACTGTAAACAAAACAGCAAATTTTTTTGCAAACACATCGTTTTCGAGCAATCTTACTTTATTTTCCAATCTTACTATGAGTTCCGTATCTGGTATAGCAACATTAAAGAATACTACTTGTACCGGCTTAACTGTCAATGGAATAACTAATTTAAATAGTGCAACCAATTGTTTGAGTATTAATGCAACTGGTGATTTAACTACATCTGAGATGGTCAGTTGTGCTAATTTATTTGCATCCGGAGGAGGGACCTTCTTAGGAGATGTAGTAATTGCAGGTGATTTGAGTGTTCTTGGCGAAAAAGATTTCCGAATTGACCATCCCGATGACCCGTATAACAAATATCTATTTCACGCATCAATCGAATCCGACGATGTGTTGAATCAATATTCCGGGAATGTGACAACAGACGGCAACGGTGTTGCAATAGTAACATTACCTGATTACGTGCAAAAAATCAATATTGATTTCAGGTACCAACTCACAGTAATCGGTATATTTGCTCAAGCAATCATTTCCAAAGAAATCTCGAATAATACATTCGAAATCAAAACGGATAAACCTAATGTAAAAGTGAGTTGGCAAATTACTGCCAAAAGAAATGATTCTGTCATGAAGGGCAAACCATTCAGAGCTATACGTGAAAAGACGGGTGATGATAGAGGTAAATTACTTTATAACCCAAGCAAGTTTTCTAAATTAGGAGAATAAAATGAAAAATCTAGTCATTATATTTGTATTTATTACATCATTTTCGGTGCTTCGCAGCCAAGATTATATAATCAAAAAGCACGTTTTTGGCTCAAGTGCACAAACGGCATCAAATTCTAACCATGTTTTTAAAAGCACAGTAGGACAATCAACTGCCGGATATGCTGAAAATGAAGAAATAAAATTATTTTCAGGATTCTGGGAATTTCAAGCAGAAACTATTAGTTTACATTCCATAAACCTAATAGCCGGGTGGAACATGATTTCTACGTACCTTGCACCGACTGATGCATCAGTAGAGATGATATTTGCGCAAATAGTGGACGATATTGTAATTGTCAAGAATAATATTGGGCAAATCTATTATCCCGAATTTGGCATTAATGATATTGGCGATTGGAGTATTTACGAGGGCTACCAAGTTTATACAAACCAATCAAGTACACTTGAAATTTCGGGGCAAGTGATATCACCACAAGATACGCCAATTGATTTAGGAATAGGTTGGAGTATTGTGCCATTTTTGCGATCGGGACCAATGAATATCGAACAAGCGATGGAGACTTTGACTGACGACGAAGCACTCGTTATTGCGAAAGATAATTTGGGACAAATATATTTCCCGGCATTTGGTATAAATGACATTGGCAATATGCTCCCCGGGCAAGGCTATCAGGTTTATTTGATTAAAACGGGTACATTGACATATCCGTAATTAGGTATGTGTATCAACTAACAAATTTAAAAAGCATTTACCTTTTTCGGAAAAGCTTAGTTATTGTTGAGCTGATTTCATCATAATCCTTCAAAGGAACAGAAACTGAAGTTGAAATGAAAGTGTCTTCCATCGAATCTATAAAGACGGATTGCTTCGGATAAATGACTATGAAACTATTCTTGCTTGATAGCTCATTGAGGTATTCAGGTATTTTATTCATTTGGCTATTGTACGAAATTCCGTTTTTACGGCTGAATACGATAATCAGATTATCATCAAACTTTAAGTTTCCTGTAATGATAGGGAAATTCCTCAAATCATTCATCGTAATGAATTCAGAATGTATTGGATGTAGCTTATTGATATTGCGAATGTAAGTTAAGGTGACATCATGAGCATAGAATACTAATTTGGAACCAGTATTGCGAGCGATGTTCCAAATTTTGATTAACCAAAATGGAAAACCAATTTCCTTTTCGGCATTTCTGGGAATTACAATCAAGTGGCGTTTAATAGTGTTCAGTGGTTGAACGGCGTTATAAATTAAAGTTGTAGTATTGCAAGATTTTAGTATTTCTTCGGTTAGTTCTCCTAAAAAGGAATGTGTCAATCCCGTTTGTTTGTGTAATCCTATAATCAAATCGGTTATTTTCTTTTCTTTAACGACGTTTGTGATACCATTTACAATATCGAGATCATATCTCAGAATCTGCTTGAAGACGCTATCAGTCGAAGAAGCACATATAGCTGCTTTTTCTAAAATTTTCTTAGCTCTCCTCTCCGCATGCTCATCAGATAAAGAATTAGCAATCACATTCAAGCCATACAATGGTGTTAAACTTTTCTTTGACTTTATTGTTACACTAAGATTGATTAACTCATTCGCATTTTCAATATTATTCATAGGAATCAAAATGCTTTCATCTAAACTATTCAATTTTGTGTCGTTTTCTGTCAATTCTTGCAAAGCTAAATTTTGTGCACCTTTTTGAGTGGATAGTGATGCGATACTTGAAGTTACTAATATCATTAAAATCGAACCATTAAGTACGCTATCATTCAAAAGTCTAATTGGGAAACCCAACGAATCGTAACCCAAAATTATATTATAGCCCACTAATACAGCTGCAAGTGTTGCCGAAGCTTGAGCATTGCTAAGTCCAAAAATCAATCGGCGTTCATCAATGCTATACTTGAATGTTTTTTGTGCCAGCCAAGCTGCCCAAAATTTGCCAAGTATAGCAATCAATGTCATAGTTACAGCAACAATAATCGTATCAAAATCTTTAATAAATGCTCTGAAATCTACCAACATCCCCACACCGATTAAAAAGAATGGAATAAAAAGAGCGTTGCCGGCAAATTCAATTCTATTCATCAATGCGGAAGTTTGGGGAATCAAGCGATTAAGCGCCAAGCCGGCTAAGAAGGCTCCGATTATTGCTTCAACTCCTGCTGCCTCAGCTAAGAAGGCTGCTAAAAATACTAAACCAAGCACAAAAATATATTGCGATATGTTATCTGTATAATTTTTGAAGAACCATCTTCCAAGTATAGGAAATCCTATCATTACTATCAAGGCAAAAACAATAAACGAAACACTTAGTTGAATCCAAAATTTCTCATCTACAGTTCCGGTAGTCATACCCACAATTACGGCAAGCACCAATAGTGCTAAGGTGTCTGTAATCATCGTTCCGCCAACTGTGACAGTAACTGCTCGATTTTTGGTAACGCCGAATTTGCCAAGTATTGGATATGCTAACAAAGTATGCGACGCGAACATACTCGCTAATAGGACTGATGTAGGCATAGAAAATTCTAATAAATAGAACCCGGTTATCGTACCCAAAGTCATAGGTATCAAAAATGTATAGAGCCCGAATATTATACTTTTGCGGCTGTTCCGTTTGAATTCTCCCAAATCAATTTCCAAACCGGCAAGAAACATAATATACAGCAAGCCTACCGTTCCAAACAAAGTTATACTGCTATCACGCAACATTAGATTTAGCCCGTTAGGACCAATAAGAGCACCGGCGATGATAAGACCGATTAGGTGTGGAATTTTCAGCTTGTTGAAAAGTATAGGTGCGAAAAGAATGATGAACAAAATCAAGGCAAATAACAAAACCGGATTACTCAACGGCAAACTTAATTCTAAAAGCTTTTGGGGCATATTATTTAATGTTTATTACTGTTTTCAAAATTAGCCCCTATTTCGTTTTAATCTGATTCTATTTATTGTTTATCATTTTTTCATAAATACATTTGACAAAGTTAAACATAAAACTCTAAATTTGCAAATTGTTATTCTATAGATTTTTGGAGTTAGAATGAAAGCTTAAAAAAATTTTATAAAATCCGAAATTATGTTTATTTTTACATTATGGGATATAATGAAAACAATACTGCAATCGTACTTTTGAGCGGGGGAATGGATTCCGCTGTTTGTACTGCTTTAGCTGCTTACGAGGGATACAAACCAGCCGTACTACATTTGAATTACGGACAGCGAACTCAAAAGCGAGAGCTAATAGCATTTCATGAAATTGCAGACCATTTCGAAATCAACAAGAGATTGATTGTTGATGTTTCTTATTTGTCGCAAATTGGCGGTTCGAGTTTGACCGATAAATCTATTGAAATCGAAAAAGCCAAGTTCGACAAAAATCACATTCCCAACACTTATGTGCCATTCCGCAATGGAAATATTATAGCTATTGCAGTGAGTTGGGCTGAAGTAATCGGTGCCCGTGCGATTATAATTGGTGCTATGGAACAGGATTCGAGTGGATATCCCGATTGCCGTTCGACTTTCTTCGATGCGATAAATTTGGCAATAAAATTGGGCACCAAACCCGAAACTGAAATCCGCGTGCTCACCCCAATTATTGATATGACTAAAGCCGAAATTATCAAACGTGGTTCAGAATTAGGAGTACCTTTCGAGAAAACTTGGAGTTGCTACAAGAACTCAGATGTGGCTTGCGGTGTCTGCGAATCTTGTGCTTTGCGTCTGAAGGGTTTCGCAGCTGCAGGTTATCGCGACCCAATCAAATACGAACTAAAGATTACTTAGAAAGCGTACCGAATACCGAATCCACCTCCAATCCCAATAAAAGAAGTACCACTTGGATTTCGGTCAATGAACTTTGTATCATCGGAAACATCAGAAGTCTGGAAATGCAAGCCGAGTTCAAAATTCAATACTAGTCTATTCATGATTTTATACTCAACTGCTCCGATAAGTCCAAAATTGTAAATTCGGTTCATATCTTTGTTGATGATTTTAGTAATAACATCATTTTCGCGAACGATTTTGAATGTCCTATCTTCGATATACCAGAAGGAAACAGCCGGAGCAAGGTAATATCGGAATTGTTCAGTTTTGAGTAAATTAAACTGATACTGAGCACCCACACTTGCGTAAAAATCCAAATCATCAGGTGGAGAGTCTGATTGATAAAATGTAAAGAAAGTAAATGCTAAAGCATTGTGTGGAGATGTTTCGACTTGATAATTCAGACCTATGCCGGAAATAGTAGATAGTGCTATGCCAAATTGGTGCTTTGGATATGACCGCTTTTGACTCATGCAATCATGAGTAAAAGATATCATCAATATAATTATGACTATCAGAAACGTTCTAAGCATCGAATTTACTACATTAAAAATTTATGTCACGAAAATATAGGCTAAATATTGATTTTGCAAGTTTTGTAATTCATTTATCCTTAACTCATTTTAAAGTAATTTTGCTTATTTTTGGTGTTGAATAATTAACAAAAAAATGATGATTGGGGTTTTGAATGAAAAATACTTTTAAACTGATTATTTTAATTCTTTTAATTCCTTGTGCTGAATTGATAAGCCAAACCGGTGGAGTCAAAGGTGTACTCAGTTCGGCAGAAGACGATAGTCCGATAATCGGGGCTTCCGTAATGGTGCAAGGCACAACAAAAGGAACCCGAACTAATACAATGGGCGAATACTTATTGCAAGACCTGCCGCAAGGCAATCACCAAATTCTTTTTCGCTCAATCGGATATAAAGAGGCTGTAATTGAAGTTATCATAAAAGCTCAATCCATTGCTTTAGTGAACATGAAGCTCGAACCCGCTGAAATCATGAGCGAAACTGTGCAAGTAATTGCTTCCAGAGCCGAATTTCGCGAAACACCGGTGGCATTTTCGAATATTTCCAAACAAGATTTGGAATTAAACCCTGGTACAATGGAAATTCCAATGATTTTGAATGAAACTCCCGGACTTTACTCATCAGAAGGTGGCGGTGGTTATGGCGATTCTCGTATGAATTTGCGAGGATTCAAACAAAACAATGTAGCTGTTATGGTGAATGGGGTGCCCGTGAACGACATGGAAAACGGTTGGGTGCATTGGAGCAATTGGAACGCACTTCGAGATGCGAGCGCTTCTATTCAAGTGCAACGTGGACTTGGTGCGAGCCGTATAGCTAATCCATCTGTTGGTGGCACTGTTAATATTATTTCCGATGCTGCTGACAACAGACGTGGTGTCAAATTGAAGCAAGAATACGGAAGTTCTCAATTTCTCAAATCTACGCTTGTTGCAAATTCCGGTAAAGTGGGGGATTTCGCAGTCACATTTATGGGCTCACGGACAACCGGAGACGGAATTATAGACAAGACCTGGATTGATGATTGGTCATATTATCTTGCAATGAGTTACGATATAAGCAAAAATCATAAATTGGACTTCTACTTGGTTGGTACACCTCAACAACACGGACAACGTTCTTTCAAGCAAGGTATGGCAGTATATGATAAAGAATTCGCCCTCAAAAACGGCATGAATGAGGAGTTTGTCATAATCGAAAATGAACGCGGAATCACTTATAACGAAAACTGGGGCAAAATTTCAAATCCGGGCAAAGAATATTATAACGGTGAAATTCACGATGCACGGTTTGACGATATGCTAATGACACGTCAAAATTATTACCACAAACCTCAAATGAACTTAAATTGGCTTTGGACACCGAACGAATCTTTCAGCTTAACAAATGTTTTTTATGTTTCATTGGGTTCAGGTGGCGGTGTTGGCAATCAAAGAGTCGGTGGAACAAGCTTCCCGCTAGATTCAAATCGTCAAACGGATTTGCAAGGTGTTTATGAATTTAATTCCGGCAATAGCCGTATAGACCCTAATTATGACCCAATTCGCAAGAAGTCAAATTACATTCTGACAAACAGCGTTAATGAGCACTTTTGGATAGGCTATCTAGGAACGGCAGAATTTGCAATATCGGAAAAAGCCAAATTCCAAGGTGGTATTGACTTTAGATACTATGAAGGTTATCATTGGCGTGAAATTCGGAATTTATTAGGTGGCGATTATTATATAGATATGGCTGATTCCACTGTTGATTACAAAACCAATCCCCAAGCGGCAATCAAAGGATTAGGAGATAAAATCGGTTATCACAATGATGGAATAATACGCCAAGCCGGTGCATTTTTGCAATATGAATATAAAACACGAGATTTGACAGCATATGGCAACGTCACTTCATCGCTCAACAGCCAAAAGCGTTTAGATTATTTTCGCCGTCCGGACATGCCGGGCTCTAACGAGAGTGATTGGCAGAATTTTTTAGGGTTCACTGTTAAAACAGGTGCAAATTATAATCTGAGCAAGGTTTTTAATATTTACGGCAATATTGGCTACTATAGTTTACCACCTTATTTAGATGCTATTTTCAGACTCGATAATACAGTTTATAATACTGTTGCAAATGAAGAAGTCATGGGATTTGAATTCGGTGCGGGTGCATGGACTCGTGAATTAAAAATGAATTTGAATCTTTACTATACTATTTGGAAAAATCAGACTTTGCGATATAGACGATTTGACAAAAACGATAATGAATTCCGATTCACACTTCCAGGGCTTGATGCTTTGCATATGGGAGCCGAGTTGGATATGGAATGGAGACCAATTCGAGATTTGAGATTACGTGGGATGATTTCGGTTGGCAATTGGACATGGACAAGTGATATTATCGGGGAGTATTCTCCTGAAGAATCTCCAACCACAGTTTTCCCTGTGGAAGCATATTTGGACGGCATTAAGGTTGGAGACGCTGCACAAACATCATTTTCATTATCGGCTACTTATTATCCATTTCGGAGGAGTTCGGTTAACTTGAGCTATCGCCATTTCTCAAATTATTATGCTGATTTCGATCCTGAATTCAGAACGGCTGAACAAAAGGGCATTCAACCATGGGAACTGCCGTCATACGGTATATTTAACTTGTTTACGCGGTACACGATTCCAATGCGAGCTATTGTTGGTGTTAGTTTGATGGCGAATGTGCTGAATATGCTCGATACAAAATACATTGCCGATGCTGATGACGCCAGAATCAATCCCGGTGGAGAACCGGCTGACAGAGCAAGAGTATTCTTCGGTCGCCCACGAACATTTGTTGTCGGTGTCGAACTTGAATTTAGATAGCACTTTATCGCTTTCGGCTTAAACTAATCGGCATAAGCCCCGAACTATAACTGAGCATCTGCCAAATATAGGCAAAGGCATCAGTCATGTCATCATGGGTTGAATTTGGGAATGCAGTTAATTCATGCTCGAAATCGCTCAACCATGCTGAATTAGATTTGAAGAAGACTTTGCCCGATTCAACAAGTGCTGACATTGGTATTGCTCGGCTGAATTTGTCCTTGTCTGGTCTCAATTCCTTTACGGGCAAACCTATTTCTCGTGCATTTTGTATCAATGCCGTTTGATATTGCACAGATTCAATTCCGATTAAAGTCAGTTTATGAGATTGGTAAATATTCTTGATTACATCAATGTGCTTATTTGGTGCAATTCGCTCTGCAATCACGTCCACAATGAAAATATCTCGCTCGGGCGATACGGCAAATATGATTACAGCCGTAAAATCCGAACGCTCGTTAATGCTGATTGCCAAATCCATCGTTGCATATTTGGTGCAACTTGATTTGATGACCCTTTCAAAAGTATTATTTTTGATGAAGAAATTAGCGTCATCGGTGAAATAATTGAATTTTGTGCGTTTGAATATTCCGTCGCCCATCGGGGTGGGGTTCTGCATATATAGCGACGAGAACCAATATGCTCCGATTGATTCTTTGATTGCCAGCAACTTCTCTCGCGAGAATCGCTCTTCCCAAAGTGCATCGCCAATTTCCCTGCCAATAGCATCCTTTTCTTGTGCAATCGCCGGAAGCGAAATCAATTTCCATTCCTTGGGATTGTTCATCAGCAATCTGCCAGTCAAATCGTCCTCGTGCCATCGTGTCATCACAAGTATAATGCAACCTCGGGGTTCAATTCTTGTGAAAACCGTAGAACGGAACCAATCCCAAAGCATATCCCTCTGATGCTTGCTGTTGGCTTCGGCATCATTTTTAATCGGGTCGTCAATTATTAGCAAATCGGCTCCGCGTCCGGTTAGTGCACCACCTGCACCAACACAAATCATACCTCCGTGCGAATCTTTCAATCTGAAAATATTTGCGGCAAACGATGATTTATCTGTTGAAATGCCGAATCTCTCGCCATAATTATCAACCAAATCACGTACTTTTCTGCCCCAACTTGTAGCGAATTGCGACTCATAAGTTGTCAGTATCACCGTTTTATCAGGATAATTGACCAAAAACCAAAAGGGTAAATATTTGGAGATTAATTCCGATTTCCCATGTCTCGGAGGCATATTCACAATCATTTTGCCATTTCCCGCGGCAATCATCTGCGCTAATTCGGAATTCAAGAATTGAATGTGCTTTGGCAATGCAAAATTCGGCTCAAGATTGTATGCCAACCATGCCGGACTAAGTTTGGGGTCGAATATTTTTTTGTAATCTTTCATTAAAAGCACAAAAATCCGACTGAAGCAGCCCAAATACAAATCATTGATTTGAAATTCATTGCTAATAATTGTGCTTCTCGATTCAGAATAATTTAGAATTTTACCGTAAATTACGTATTTTTAAATTTGTGTATTTCATTACTTGAATTTTTATATATTCGTCTAAGAATATGATTTAAAGAGCAAACGATGCAAGATAATAAAGATATTAAAATAAAAGAACTTGAGTCTATTGTAGATAATTTTGCGAATTCATTGGCAGAGAGCTTGTTTTATGCTACCCAGATTTTATCCAAAATTGTCGAAACAACCGAAAGATATTATGACGGTAGCCACTCTCGATTTGTAGCCGATAAGTCTGCTCTTGTTGCTACTGAAATGGGTATGAATGAGGCTGACGTAATCACTATAAAAATAGCAGCCCAACTTCATGACATCGGGAAAGTGGGTATGCCAGAAACCTTGTTATTCAAATATCAAAACGAGATGAGTGACAAGGAATCTAATCTATACAAGCAACACCCCGAACTTGGTTACAATATCTTGGCTCAACACCCAAATTTTGGCGAGATTGCCGAAATTATACTTCAGCATCACGAAAGGTTGGACGGAAGCGGATTCCCTAAGTTTCTGACAAAGGACTCGATCCATATTGGAGCTAAGATAATTGGTGTTGTTAATTTTTATCATAACCAATTACATATTCGGCAAAGAGCTAAAGGCGAAAATTTCAATGGTGCAGTCCAATACAGTAGCACTTCAGCTTTTTTGACTTCTACTAGAGATAGATATAATTCTGCAATGAATTACTTGAATCGCAAAGCAGGTGTCTTATACGATAAAAAAATCGTGTCTCTCTTTACCGCTATTATCGAAACAGAACGTAGTGAAATTGGGCATAGGTCTATCATGAGATTACCTATTAATGCAGTCGAACCGGGTATGGTAATTGCCGAAGATTACTTCACATCTTTTGGCATGCTGATTGCAGCCAAAGGAGAAAGTATAACTAAGGAATCAATTAAAGCTCTTGGCAAATTTTTTGATTCCGGGGAGTTGCCACATAGAATGTTAGTAATGAAATAGAGAAAGAAGAAAACAATGAAAATTGGAAATTTGACTGATGAACAAATGGACGGTATTGATTTTTCGGAATTTACTGTTCTTATCGTTGATGATGATGAAACTTTCCGCAAATTCCTTGAGAAAATAATTGGCAAATTCTTGAAAGCAAAAGTCGTTCAAGCTTCAAATCCTAAGGATGCCTTTGAAATTATGGAAAAGAGTGTCCCCGATTTGATGATTTTGGATTTGCAGATGCCTGTTATGGATGGAATGACTGCACTACATTATATACGAACAAATGATTCGACTTCAGATATTCCGGTTATTATTTGCACTGCTTTAGGGTTTGAATCTTTAATCGTAAGGCTTTCGCATCAAAAAATATCCGCATTCATCGTCAAACCTGTCACTTTTGAAATCGTTCTCGAAAAGATTTACAATGTTTTAGTTCAATTGAAACCTAAAGAAAAGAATGATGCTTGAAGATGCTAAAATCACCAAAATTGCAGACATCCCCAATATTATTCTTGTTTTTGGCGATGAGGAAATGTTGATTGAAGAATTCCGAAATAAATTGCTTAATCTCTTAATAGATGACGAAAATAAGAAATTCAATACCGATATTTTTGATGCTTCAAATACCGAACTGATGAAAATTATCGAAATTGCACGAGCATACCCGATGATGAGCGATTATCGTGTAATCGTTGTCAAAAATTTCGAGAAATTATTTTCGGGCAGAGCATCTAAAAAAATCGAAGAAAATTCTCCAATCAATAAATTGCTCGACAATCCACCTCCTACGACATATCTGATAATTGAAGCTAAAATTGATTCGGCGAGCGGAATATCTAAAGGCTCAAAAAATGGAGTGCTTTCAGCGGCAGGGCAAAAAAAATTATCTTCAATAAAATTCCCTTTCAACAGATTCATAAACGAAACTGCTTGGATTGAATTCCCAAGAATTTACGAAAGTGCCTACCCAAGATGGATTATTGAAAGAGTGAAATTGCAGGGGAAAACCATCAACGAGAAGGGCGCTGAATTGATTGCCGCTCGTGCAAAACGTAATTTACGAGATATTGCTTCGGAAATTGACAAATTAATGATTTATGCGAACGGAAAAAGTAATATTACGCTCGAAGACGTATTATTTGTAACGGGTTACAATCATGACTATAATGTGTTTGAATTTCAAAATCAAATCGGCAAAAAAAATATCGGGAAATCAATCGAAATTTTGAATAGATTGCTTGCTGATGACCGTCAGGAAATGCTGATTTTGAGCATCTTGACAAGATTCTTCGTGATTCTGTTCAAATATACCGAACTCAAAACAAAGGGTATGAATGAATATAGCTTGGCAAGCGCCTTGGGCATATATCCCGGGCAATTGGGGGATTATTCCGTTGCCGCAGAAAAATATTCTCTGAACGAAGTTACAAATGCACTGAAAGTACTATGCGATACAGACGAAATGCTCAAATCCGGCAAGGGCGAAAGCATCACAACAATGATAATGATGATTGATTCGATTATTAATGCAAATAACAAAACTTAAGCAGGTGTACGATGAAAAGAACTGAAATCTTAGTGCTCGGTTCAGGTTTAGCCGGATGTATTGCGGCTTTGGCAGCAGCTGATTACGGTCGTGAAGTGACAATTGTCACCAAAGAAGATGATTTGTTGAGCGGAAATACCCCTTGGGCGCAAGGTGGAATTATCTACAAGGGTGTTCGTGACACTCCCAAAAAACTGAAAGCCGACATCATGACAGCGGGCGACGGGCATTGTTGGGAAACCGCAGTCAATCAATTATGCGAGTTGGGTCCCAAATTAATCGAAAAATATCTCTTTGACCGTTTGAATGTGGATTTCGACCGCGATAAAGAAGGCAAAGTCCATCTAACCGCCGAAGGAGCGCATTCTGAGCCACGAATTATACATTCCAAAGATAGTACCGGGCATTCGATTCATGAAGCAGTCATTCGCGAAGTAAAGAAAAATCCGCATATTAAAATTCTGACAAATCAGACTGTTGTTGATTTGCTGACCTTGTCGCATCATTCGACTAATACATTAGATATTTACAAAAAGCCGGCTTGTTTCGGGGCATATGTTATTGATAACACTTCATCTAAATTATACCCTATTTATGCCAACGAGACTATTCTTGCTCTCGGTGGCGTTGGGCAAATTTATCTCCATACAACAAATCCGTCCGAAACTACTGGAGATGGCATTGGTGTTGCTTGGCGTGCAGGCGCTCGATGTTTCAATTTGCAATTTATTCAATTCCACCCAACGACGTTTTACAATCAGCGCGACAGATTTCTAATCTCTGAAGCTGTTCGCGGAGAAGGTGGCATCTTGATTGACAAATCCGGCAAAGATTTCATGAAAGATTATCATGAATCAGGTTCGCTGGCTCCACGTGATATTGTTGCCCGTGCTATTCATCAAACTATGCTCGAAACGCACCACCCGTGCGTTTACTTAGACATCAGCTCCAAAGACTCGACTTGGGTGAAGGACAGATTCCCCTCAATTTACAAACATTGCCTCACAGGGGGTGTTGATATGACAAGTGAGCCTATTCCTGTCGTTCCTGCTGCACATTATCTTTGCGGCGGCGTTGGAGTTAGTTTAAAGGGAAAAACATCGCTCCAAAGGCTTTATGCAGTAGGCGAAGTCTCTTGCACAGGTGTTCATGGTGCAAACAGACTTGCTTCAACATCATTGCTCGAATGCGTCGTTTGGGGGCATATTGCGGGTTCGCAAGCGGCTCTGAATAGCGAGGACAATGATTATTTCCCCGATATTTTCGATTGGAAAGAAGAAACTGAATTCATTGACCCTGCGTTGATTTCGCAAGATTGGCTAACGATTAAAAATACTATGTGGAACTACGTCGGATTGGTACGCACAAGGCAAAGATTGCTCCGTGCAACTACAATTTTACGACATTTGCAGACCGAAATTGAGCAATTTTACCAAAAAGCGCGTATGACAAAAAAAATCATCGAATTGCGTAATGGTGTCCAAACTGCTATTGCCGTAACATCTGCCACTTTGGAAACCAGAGTAAGTAAAGGCACGCATTATATAACCGATTAAAATATTTTTCGCTTTCGACACTCACTATTCTTTATGATTGAAATTCATAACATATCGAAAAGCTTCGGACCAAAAGTTGTCCTCCAGGGAGTCAATTTGACTATTCCCGAGGGCGATTCTATTTGCATTATCGGCAAATCAGGCTCAGGGAAAAGTGTATTGCTCAAACATATTGTCGGTTTGCTCGAATCGGACGATGGCTACGTTAAGGTGGACGGCGAGCGTATGGACCAACTCACAAAATGGCAACTTTTCATACTTCGTCGAACAATGGGATTCGTATTCCAAGGGGCGGCATTATTTGACTCGCTGACTGTTTTCGAGAATGTGATTCTGGGGCTTTACGAACATGGCGAACGAGACATAGAAATTCTTGAAAACGAGGCTAAGCGCGTGCTCTCGGCAGTACAACTATTGCCAGAGCAAAACAGCATCGGCGATAATGAATTTTCGCGAGAATGGAATATTTTGAAAAATATCAAGCCCTCCGATTTATCAGGTGGTATGAAAAAGCGTGTCGGAGTGGCTCGTGCTCTTGTCGGCAATCCCAAATATATTTTCTACGACGAGCCGACCACAGGGCTTGACCCCGTGACTTCGGAGCAGATTGACTTGCTGATCGCAGATTTGACCAACAAATTGAACGTGACTTCAGTTGTCATCACTCACGATATGTTTTCGGTATTTCGAATTGCGAAATCGGTGGCAATGCTCCACGATGGAAAAGTCAGATTTTCAGGTACGGCAGAAGAATTACAAAAATCGGAAGACCCCGTAGTAATCGAATTTATCAGTAGGTTTATGTAAAATGGCAAATATAGAAGCTGTTAGAGAGCGTAAGCAAAGGCTCATCACGTCCAATCGCAAAGCAAGGTTCGAGTACGAAGTGGTCAGTACGCTCGAATGTGGAATCGTCTTGACCGGCACGGAAGTTAAATCATTACGTACCGGACGATGCAGTTTGCAGGATTCGTACGCCGCTATCGAAGTAAACGAATTGATTATTTACAACATGCACATCAACGAATATGAGCACGGCAATCGCCAAAATCACATACCTAAGCGCGACCGTAAGTTGCTTGTTCATGAGCGAGAATTGAATAAATTGCGAAATGCCGTTAACGAGAAAAGCATGACACTTGTGCCACTTTCGATTTACTTTTCCGGGCATCTTGTAAAAGTAGAACTTGCATTAGTGAGAGCAAAACGCAAATATGACAAACGCGAAACAACCAAAAAGCGTGAAACAGAACGCGAAATCAGACGCAGTTTTAAACGGTAAGAAACGAAACGAAAAAAAAATAATAATTTAAAAAAAGTATTTGGATATATCAAATACTTTTTTTATTTTGAAAAAGTTGTAAATGGTTCATTGAAAAAAGTTTTTCATGGTGTAAATAAAAACATTTAATATAGACCCGTAGCGGGTTCTGTGGTGTTTTCATTTATTAAATTTACTGGAGTATTTATGAATCTGTCAGATGTACATAACAAGTACAAAAGTCGCGTTATGAGTACCGAGTACCGAGTACCGAGTACCGAGTACCGAGTACCACTTTAAGCAACCGCTTAATTCGGAGGCTTGAGATGGTTAGAATTGCCCTTTTGTTTGTAATTTTTGTGGGCTTCACAGGAATTACAAACAGTCAAACATACAACCCAACGGATGGCAATGTTATTGTATCATTTGATTTACCTGAGAAAGGTATCTATTCGATTTCAGTTTATGGTAATCTTGGGAATGAAATCTTTAAACAAGAAATCAATTCAGGAGCAAATTTGAATGTTGAATTCGAATTGAAATCAAATTCATTTGCAATAGGAACGTATAATGTTGTTATCTCCGGGAGTAACGGTGAAATTATGAACGGTAAATTTATAAAAGTAAAATAATAATTGTTATTAACAAAACCTGCCCACGATAAAAAGTGGGCAGGTAAAATTTTAAAAGGACCTAAAATGAATTATTACATATTAATTTTAATATTTATCTTACCTATAAATTTGTTGTCTAAAGATGTTTATAATATAGAAAAAGCTTATTCTTTTTCTCAACTTATTGCCGCAAGCTCTATGAGTATAAAATGTTTAGATGAAAATAACTGTATTTTATTAAGGACTGACAATTATTCATCTGGAATAATGCTTGAAAAAACTACTGATGGTGGTAATACATGGACATTAATTTTTGCCGATACTACTTTCAAATCGAGTGATTCTATTTATCTTCCAAATTATTGGGGTGTAGCTTGTGAATATTTTGAAGATGGTAAAATAATAATATTTACTAATAGAGGACATATAATTATATCTGAAGATTTTGGGGAATCATTTATCAATTACCCTCAAATCGAAAACTACGGTCATCATTCTTTTGTAATGCTTGATTCAATAAATGCAATTACAACTTCAGTAAATTGGGTTGACTACCCCGGCTCAAAAATTCAATTTTTAAAATCTTCAGATGCTTGTAAAAGTTGGAAAGAAATAATTGTACCAGATTCAATAAAAGCAAAATGGTATTTTGGGGGCTTATACAAACAAAAAGACAAAAGTTTAATGATTTATTGTGAAACAATTTATGGACTTGAAAGAGATTCTACAAAAAATTATTTCTATCATACAGATTTCGAAGGTAGTTTCTGGAAATTTTTTGAAGTTCCAAAATTTGTTGATAATATTTATATGTTCGATGAATATGAAGGTTTTGCAACAGGTAGAAATCAAATTTTTGGTAGTTTCAATGATACAGCAATAACATCCAAAACATATGATGGAGGTAAAACATGGATAGTTAAATCGAAAACTACCTGGCCCAATGAAATGTTTTCTTCTCAATTAATTCATAATGATACTAATGTTTTTATTTCTGGTTCAGAATTTGGATTTCTTAAATCAACTGATAAGGGAGAGAGTTGGTATCAACCGGAATTTCAATTAAATGATGATGTAAATCCTTTAGCTGCGATAACAAGTTTAGAGTGTAGTTTTGATAATGGGATTCTTTATTTTTATACTTTACCTATGCAAGTCCTAAAAGCCACAAGAATAGGAACATCCGTCGCTTCGCCATCTGTGAAGCCCAAACGGATTTATCCAAACCCTGTGACATACGGCTCTGACTTCATAGCAGAGTATGAAATTGCGACTTCCGGGCATCTGAAAATGTATCTGTCCGATTTGTCGGGTCGCGAAGTTTGCCCTCTATATAGCGATTTCGCCGAATCGGGCTCCTACTCGATATCTTTGCGTTTACCAGAGAATATCAGTTCGGTCAGCTATTGGCTCGTCTCCGAACAAAACGGCTACAAGCATGTTCAACTATTGAATGTGGTGAAATAGTGATGATTTACTGACTCAATGAGCTTTATTGATGCTCATTGAGTTGGGAAAAAAATGATAAAAGTATTTGCATAAATCAAATACTTTTTTTAATTTGCATTAGTCATAATTGGCACATTCAAAAAATTATTTTTTGAAGTAAAAAAGAACATTTTTCTAAAAGCCCATAGAGTTAAGGGTTTTAATGTTTCAATTTATAGGAGTTATTTTGAATACTTTAAATAAATTCAGCCGAGTACCGAGTACCACCTTAAGCAACCGCTTACTTCGGAGGCTTGAAATGGTAAGAATTGCACTTTTGTTTGCAATTTTTGTGAGCTTCACAGGAATTGCACTCGGATCTTATGACCCGACACATTGTGACGAAGGGGATACTACTGCATGGAATGGACCAATTACAGCATGGGGTGTCGGATTACCAGCAGATGTCATGGGGTGTTCAGATACAAATTGTATTGTAACAATTACTTACTATAACCGTTTTATTCCCGGATGGGGATATGAGTTTCAAATAGCTACTATTCAATTCCAAAATTGTGATTCTGCTTGCAAAGCAAATGCTTGGCGAGCTGCTTTATGGATGATAGCAATGAAAGAGCAAGAAAGGTTGAATATTGATGATGTTGACGAATGTTATCTAAGCTTCACATATAAAGCCGCTACTTGTTGGGAATATGATAATTTTTCTCCATCTATTTCACTATATAAAGCTTGTGGTGGTGAATGTTGTGTTGGTATTTATGAAATATGTAATCGAGTCGGAACTTCAGGACCTTATTTTGAATTTACACAAATTGACGTTACTGACAGGGAAACTTATAGCTGTGAAACGCCATGTGAGTTTACAGATTGTGCAAGCACAATGCCGGGGAATTGGAATGGTTCAAACCCAGGCTCTGGCACAGGCAATATCTTCCCAAAATTGGGAATTTATGAATCAATACCATCAAGAAATATCAATTTCCATCCCAACCCAACAGATGGTAATGTAGTAGTATCTGTAGAATTGCCAGAGAAAGGAGTATATACATTTTCAGTTTTTGATAATCTTGGGAACGAAATCTTCAAACAAGAAATCAATATAGAAACAAATTTGAATTTTGAATTTGAATTAAAATCTAATACTTTCCCGATAGGGCTATACAATGTTATAGTTTCAGGGTTGACAGGTGAAATTATTAACGGTAAATTTATTAAAGTAAAATAAATCAATATTTACAAACCTGCCCACTTAATAAGTGGGCAGGTAAATTATAAAGGACAAAATTATGAAATATTTATTATTTCTATTGATACTATTAACTTTTGATAGATTATTTTCACAAGATACATATTATGTAGAGCATGCTTACAAATTTAATAATAATGTATTAACTTCTATTATGGATTTTAAATGTATTGATGAAAATAATTGCATATTGTTAAAGACTGATAATAATGCAACAGGATTAATGCTTGAAAAAACTACTGATGGTGGCAATTCTTGGGAATTAATTTATGCAGATACTTCTTTCAAATCCACTGATTCTATTTATTATCCTCAATATTGGGGTGTTAAATGTGAATATTTTTCTAATGGTAAAATAATTATATTAACAAATAGAGGACATATTATAGTATCCGAGGATTTTGGTACTTCATTCAAAGAATATCCACAAATCGAAAATTATAGCCATAAATCTTTTGTAATGCTTGATTCAATAAATGCTTTTGCTACTTCAGTAAATTGGGCACAACACCCTGACTCAGAAATTAAAATATTAAAATCTACAGATGCTTGTAAAAAGTGGGAAAATTTTTCAGTGCCTGATTCTATTAATGAACGTTGGTTTTATAGTAAAATAATATTACAAAAAGATAAGAGTTTTATTATTCGTTTGAATCGAAGATACGGTTTTGAAAGTGATTCTACAAAGAATTATTTTTATCATACAAATTTCGAAAATAGTTTTGGGAAATTATTTGTAGTACCGAACTATGTAGAATATATTTACTTTTTTGACGAAAATGAAGCTTTTTCAACTGGTAGAATAGTATTACCTGGTAGTTTTAATGATACCGCAATAACTTCAAAAACTTATGACGCTGGAAATACATGGGAAATTAGATACAAAACCACTTGGCCCTATGAAATGTTCACTTCTCAATTAGTTCATAATGATACAACAATTCTAATTTCGGGTTCTGGATTTGGATTTTTCCAATCATCAGACAAAGGCGAAAGTTGGTATAAGCCAATATTTCATCTTGCACAAGATTTAAAAGACACAATTGGTACATGGAGTTCAAGTATCTGGAGTTACTTCGATAATGGAACTATTTATTTTGATACTTATATTTTTCAAAACCAATTTCTAAAAGGTACAAGAGTTGGCACTTCTGTATATTCGCCATCTGTGAAGCCCAAACGGATTTATCCAAACCCTGTGACATACGGCTCTGACTTCATAGCAGAGTATGAAATTGCGACTTCCGGGCATCTGAAAATGTATCTGTCCGATTTGTCGGGTCGCGAAGTTTGCCCTCTATATAGCGATTTCGCCGAATCGGGCTCCTACTCGATATCTTTGCGTTTACCAGAGAATATCAGTTCGGGCAGCTATTGGCTCGTCTCCGAACAACACGGCTACAAGCATGTCCAACTACTGAATGTGGTGAAATAGTGATGATTGACTGACTCAATGAGCTTTATTGATGCTCATTGAGTTGCAAAAAAAGATGAATATTTTTACATATTTTTCCAATCTAAGAACAACTTTATCGTATAATATTTATATTAGTATCTTGTAAAATGATAGAAGTTAAATACTTTTTGAGGTGATTTATGATTAAGAGAATTCTTTTGCCTTTAGATGACTCAGAATATAGCAAGAAGGCGCTTGAACTTGCCATTTGGCTTGCAAAGCATCACGATGCAGAATTGACCGGTATGGTAATCTTAGATGTACCCGGAATCAAACATTCATTTGGCTCAATTCCGCTGGGTGCAACGTACTACACCAAATTGTTGAGCGATTCGCGTTTGGCAACAGCAAAGGAACGCATTAACGGGCTAATCCAAAGTTTTAATACAGAATGTGAAAAGCATTCCGTTCGTTACGCTAACTACAAAATCGAGGGTGTCCCGAGTGATGCCATTCTCGACGCATCTAAATATTACGATGTGATGATAGTCGGCAAACGGACATTCTTTGAGTTTGATAGCGAAGGAACAGATGGACAATCTTTCGAGAAACTTTTGGATTACTCGATTACTCCTGTGATTGCGGTTCCTAAGGAACTAAACTTAGAAAAACACACAAAAGAAGCTCGCAAGTACCTCATAATGTTTGATGCGAGTATTCCCTCATGTCGTGCCTTGCAGAGATTTGCACAGATGGCTGCGACGGGCAATATCGAGCTCAAACTCTTTATGTCGCATGATGACGAAGACTACCGCAATCACGAGTTAAATCAAGCAAAAGAATTACTCAATGCTCATGGTTTTGAAAAGGTAACAACCGAAGGCTCGGACATTGACATCAAGAAGCTGTTCACACCGGAAGAAATGAAGAACTATGACGGTGTAGTTCTTGGCTCTCACTCAAAAAGCACTATCGCTACATTTTTCACAGGTAGCTTTACTCGCTACGTTATCGAAAACAGCAAGAGAGTTGTATTCGTAGGGCAGTAGTCAGAATTTTGTGAATAGAAAAGAAGCTGTTGCAATTTAGCAGCTTCTTTTAGGAATATGAAAATCCCCCTGCTCGCAAGCTCCCCCTTTCAAAGGGGGATTAAGGGGGATTTTGTTTTTATGAATATTTGATTGAGTGAACAAACATGTTGACTTAACATTAAATTATTTTTTTGTCAATGTACTTCGAATTGATAATTCGCAAAGTACCCATGTAATCCATCTTGAATTGCAAGAAATCGCCAACTTTGTACTTGTTTTCGTTGTCGCCAAGGTCAATCACCAACATATCCGAACTTGCCCCGACGAAGCTCATATCGGGGTCAATCGGTGTAATGTGGCGCTCATCAACGTCGAGCAAACCAATATCAATAATTGCTCGGTAAGATTTTTTCCCGACCAAATCTTGGTTAAATTCAAAACTGTGCCCGTCAACATTGGTTCCGAAATCACCCATCGGCACAACCGGTTTTTCGATTAATTCGATAATTTCGGCATAAAGCCTGAAAACGTCGTTGTTCATTTTATTCAGGGGCTTATCGTTATAGACATCTGTCCCGAGGAACAAGGTTTCGCCTACGCGAAAATGATTGATTCCTTTGGGTAGCAATTTCTGAAAAATTAACGGTATTGTAACCGATGACCCGCCCGACACAAATGGCAATGCTCTGTTAAATTTTGCTTCAATCAATTGCTTGTACAAACTGAGCTGAATCAGCTTGTCGGGATTGGGCAGAACTCCGTACAAACACGATAAATTTGTGCCGATTCCAACAACTTCGATATTTTTGAGCTTGAACACATTTGAATAGAAGTTTACAAAATCATCGCCCATGACGCCTTCACGTAGCTCGCCAAGCTCAATCATTATGATGATTTTATGTGTTTTCTGCTGTTTTTGGGCTTCTTCGGAGAGCAAGCGTATAGTTTCAATCTGAGTGTTCATGCTGATATCGGCATATTTGATGACACTTTGGACTACATTGCTTGCAGGGGGCTTTATGTAAACAGTTTCAATTTCGGGATTGATAGATTTCACCATTTTCAGATTTGATATTCGCGAATCGCAAACCTGCTTGATATCCAATTTCAAAAGTTCGGCAAGATAATCTTTGATACCGCATAGCATCTTAGTCACAACAGACCATTGTATGCCGTTTTTGTTGAATAATTTTTCGAGATAATCGAAATTATGCTTCAGCTTTTTTGAATCTAATGTAACGTATGCCATTATTATTTTATCAGTCTCATTTCTAAATACTTATTCGTAAATCCAAGTTTTTCATATAGATACCTTGCAGGATTTTCGGGTTCGACATGAAGAGCTATGTTGCCTTTTGCAGTATTAATGGCTTCTGTCATCAACTTTTTGCCGACACCTTTGCCACGCATGTTTTTGTGAGTAGCGATATAAACAAGAATGTTTTCGGGGATATAACCCTTCATGCCCGTTTCATTGACCACGACAGCGCATGCTATTTCTGTACCTTCGCGATTAACCAATACAAAACCACCAGGAGATTGGCTTTCTTTTATAGCATAATTGATAGCTTTTTCAATGTCCTCTTTCTTGTCACCGAATTGGTCTAAATTGTGAAACAAAAAATCAACAATTTCTTGCTTTTCAGCCGCTGATGGCTTCATTTCGGAGTTAAATAATTTCGTTTCTGTCATAATATATTCTCTCAAATTAATAATATAAACTAATCAAATACCATATAATATAATTTCCGACACTAATAAAATAATCATTAATATCAAAATAAAGTATATGAAAATGAATAGATTACTAAAATACGCATAATAGTTGGATTAACCAAATAATTCACGAATTATCATCATAATTATCGCAAATTAATTGCCAAATAATCCCTATTTATAGAAGATTTGAAGTAATATTTAGAGCATTATTTTGCGAATATTATCTATAAATATTATGCTAAATTCGCTCCAAATTCTCTCTCGTCAACTCTCCTTTGGTATCGCCTGTATTGAGAGTTGTGGCAGGTTCGAACAACATTATGGCGACCTCTTTCTCGGCAACGGGGCGATGCTCAATTCCATGCGGAACAATCAAGAATTCATTCTTTTTGATTGTCACAGTTTTATCGCGAAATTCTATCTTTAGCTCTCCTTCGAGTACGTAGAAGAGTTCGTCTTCATTGTCGTGCTTATGCCATACGAATTCTCCCAATAGCTTTGCGAGCTTGACATGTTGCCCATTCAATTCACCAACGATACGCGGATTGTAATAATCGCCAAACATCGCAAGCTTTTCCGATATATTCACCTTATTCATGCTCTTCTCCCTAACATATCAAACTTATAGATTTACGCCAAAACTTTTTCATGTAATCTTGAATCTCAAGATGCAATATAATCAAAAAAATGAAAATTCACATTTACACTCTACAAATGAAATGGGGAATAAGCAATCGTTTGGAAACAAAAAAAAAGCCCTCGTAACATGTTGTATTACAAGGGCTTGGTATATCGTCTTGTGATCCCAAGGGAACTCCTACCCTATTTCTTGAAACCAATTGCCAGACGCCTCGAATCGCTTATATACTCAAGTTTGTTCAAATCAGATATTATCTTAAAAAGTCTAATTGACACAAATTTTGCTATATTATTTGACACGTTTTTGACACGTTTTTTGCTATTTCTAAATCCCCGATATTTGGGCATTAGGTTAATAAGGCACGATTTTTAAGGGCTATACCATATATATAGGTATAAATTTCTAAAAACCGAATATAAGCGGTTTAAACCGACTAATTTTTACAATCCAAAAAAAGACCCGCCGATTTTCTCGACGGGCTGAGCATATAGGTTTTTAACCTTTCGCTATTCGAGGTTTCTTAGTTCCTCCGGCATTTTGTCAATAATACTTTGTTCAAGATTTGTAAAGTATTGTTGAATTTCTTGAAGCTTATCTTTTTCGTCAACCAAAAGTTCTTGGTCAATAACGAGAGCCAGACTTCTTTGAACAGTAGCAATTCTTTTCAAAGTTGGATTGAATTGCTTTGACAAGCGACGGAACATAGCGAGTTTCTCCATTAGAACCTTATGACCGTTTGTAGCTTTTGTTTCTGAAACACTTGTTTCAGGAACATTTGGAGTTTCAACTTCGACTGAAGTGTTTGGAGTTTCTACTTCATTTTGAGTAGTTGAATTGTTTGTAACTTCGTTTGAAGTTTCGGCTGATTTTAATGATTTAGCCATTGTAAAACCTTTAATATAAATTTAAAAATTTGTTTTGTGTCACCCCACTTTGGAGTGACTTTTTTTTTCCGATTTTCAAAAAACTTTAATTAACTTTCGTTCATTTAACCTGTATCAAAAATAAGGTTTTTATGAATGCCATCCAAGAAATATTCTTAAAAATTCCTAAAAAATTCCTTCGTAAAATGCTCCCATTCTCATAAGTGCGTATTATAATACCCGAATAAAAGAAAAAATTATTCTTATATTTCAAAGAATAATTCTTTAACTTGGAAAAAATATTTGATTAATTTTAGGTTTCAACGGTTGCATAATTCGTCAAAGCAATTTTCATTCACTTATGCCAAATTCTTTTCAAATTTTTCATGACAATTTCAAACCGATTCAGTCTGAAATCAGCACAATTTGAAATTATCAGTTTGCATCTTGTTTTGTTAATATGTTCAAAATTGCTACTTTTGTTCATGTTTGTTAATAATCAATCTGGAGCTAAGATGATTAAGGTTTTTCAAAGTTATATTCTACTCTCTATTCTGTTTTTTATGATTTCTTGCGGTTCAGATAATGTCGTTAATCCTGATTACACATACATAAATGGGACTTACGATATTGACAATTCTCGTGGTGGTGATTTGTTTGACTTCGCCAATGCTGAAAACGTTTCATCCGGTCCCGATTTTATCAAAATTGGGAAATACAAATTCATAGGTGTTTGGGGCGATAGTGCCGATTATGGGAAACATAATTTCATCAGTTATTACGATACAAAGATTTCTGAAATTGATTACACTTACCGAATAAAGTTTTACTATATGGGTGGCAATCCGGGTTCTTTCAATATGGTGATTCACGAGATGACAAACGGTATATCAGAAGACTATTGGTACTATATTGAAGCAATTTCAAGAAGAACAAAATAATTGCCATTATGGTCTCGCTCTGCTTGCTTGTTTTGCATCTGTCCGTTTCAAACTTAATTTCAAATCGGGTCCTGCCAAAGTCGCTGTTAACTGCTGACTTGCTAACAAGTTTTCGATTGAGCGTAAACGTTGCTCGAGTAGTTGATTACTCCCACGTATAGCCGATTGCATGATGCTAATCAACTGCGGGTCTGTGGTTATCCATTCACGATTACGTCCACCAAGTTTTGACGCATCTCCTGCTACGAATGTTGTCGGGCTGTCAACTCTACCACCTGTCGAAAAACTTAACAAACCTTTCAAAATCGGCTGAGCTATTTTGTTGACGCCTGCATTCACACCTGCATAGATGGCAGGGGAGAATAGCATTTTTGTTAGGGGGTCGCCTGGAGCTAATTTTAACCAATCCAATACTAAGCTCAAAACGGTTTCGCTGATTTTGGTGCTTAACGCTTGTGCCGCCATACCAAATACCTTGCTGAAATAATCCCTTAGACTTTCAACAGCCGCATCTGCGTTACCAGCTATTAATGCCGTTGTCATACTGCTTAAAGCATCACCTGCCTCAAACATTGAAACAGACCATATATCAGCATTATTACTGATTACTTCGTTTATCTGTGCTAACTGCTCATTGTAGCCTTCAAGTGCTTTTTCATCAACAAGCGAAAGTGGTCCCTCGTTTCTTTTGCTTTCAAGGATGGCGATTCGTTCTTTGATTCCATCGCTTTCCAACTCTGCTAATTTTAGTTCCTTAACACGAGTTAATTCTAACTCCTTGCCCGACATAAAATTCAATGCAATGCTACGAGCTTTAGCAAAATCTTCCTCAGCATCGGCACGTTTCTTTCTGTATTCTTCTTCAATAGCTAATTTGCGTTCTTCTAAACTCGCGGTACTTTGTAATTCGAGCCTACCGTAATCTTCAAGAAGTTTTAATTTTTCGTCTTTTTCTTTGTCAAGAGCAGATAAGCCTGATTGTTGGTCGGCATCTAAACGTTCATTAGCAAAGTCTGAATAACGTTTGTTGTACTCAGCAAGACGGGAATTCATTGCATCGAAATTGCCTTCTACATACTTACGCTCTTTTGTATAGAATTCATCTACGAGGCTCAAACGCTTTGCATACATATCATCTACAATTCCGGATATTGTGTCATTCGCGGAACGCTCATTTTTGATTGCTTCGATTTGCTTTAGTTTTGCTTCATTAATCAAAGTGCCATATTTAGCTTTTACCGATGCTATTTGCTCCTCAGTAGCATTTTCACCCAAGAATGATAATTCGCCCTGCATGGATTCTTCTAAGCTCACCACAGTGTCTTTATGTGATTCTAATTCACGTTTATACTCTTCATGACGTCGGCGAAGTAAACCAAGAACTTCATCGTAATTGTCACCACCTTTGACGCCAATTTCAATTTCTGCTTTTAGTGATTCAAGCTGTAAATCTTCTAATTGTTTGGCAATATCCATCGCCTCTTTGTCAATACTCATATTGATTTCAATGACATTCAGTCCCTTCTCTTGAATATCAAATTTGAAATCTGCCAATGCTTGGTTAATTTCATCTTGCTCAGCTTGGCTAATACGTGCTTTAAATTCAATTGTGCCATCAGCATTTTCCGTAAATTCCCGTTTGAGTGCTAATGCCTTTTTATACTCTGCTTCTTGTTGTTTAGCAACTTCGAGAGTGTTCAGAGCTATTTTATATTCATCGTAGGCACTCGCTTCACGATTTTGACTAATTGCATCACGGCGAACATCTAACTCATACAATCGTGAGGCATTATCCAATTGCAATTTCTCATTAGCATAAACTCTGTTTACCACGTCCAACCATCTTTCTCCCGGCTCAGGATTGTACCGTTTTAGGGTTTGTTCTTCTAATTTTGTAAGATTCTTCAGCTGGGCATTGCTAAGACTGTTTTCTTGACGTTGTGCCTTCAATTGTTGGTTTATTGATGAAATTGCTTCTTTGTCACCTTTGCTTTTCGCATCTCGGAGTTGTAGTTGCAAGTCGAGTTCTTTTGCCAATCCTTCGTTAAATGAAGTTGATGCTGCCGTCTTTACAGCATCAAAAGACTTAGCGATTTTGTCCACTTCTTTGGCTGTTTCTTTGGCTGTTTCCACTTGCTTTTTTTGCTCGGCAACAACTTCTTTTGCTTTATCCTTGCTGATTCCAAACTTAGTGGCAATCAATTCAATAGTCTTTTCTTCGCTTTGACCGTTCTTAGTTAGGAAATCATAATATTCGGCAGCTGCATTTTGTTGTCGCTCGAACTCTTTCAATCTGGCGTCAGTCACAGCCTGTGCCTGCTCGATTAATGCTTGCTTTTGCTCGTTACTTAAATCCTTAAATTCACCTTCGCCTTCTAAAATTGCCATTTGCATTTTGATACCGGCTTGAGCGATTTCGTCCGATGATGATGCTTTTGAGATTTCATCGGTATAAGTCTTTATTTGGGCTTCAACACGTTTACGAATTGTGCTTGTACCAAATAGGAATTCGGTCGCAATAGAGCCGATTTTCTCTAATGAACTAAAATCAACTTCGCCTGTACTTGCAAAATCAACTATTGCCTTAATAGGGAAAGCAATGCCTGACGCTGTCGCATCTAAGTAGTCACCAAAAGTAATATCATTCAAAAAGTCAGTTGCGAAGTTTTCCAACTCTTCTTTCTGTACTTCTACTTCAATAGTTAGTTTTTTACTTTCCAAGTCAAATTTCTGATTTTGCAAATCACCGATTTTGGTTTGCAATTCGCCAAGAGTTTCAGCACTTTCGCTACTCGCTTTCTGCAGAGCAGTCAAATTCTCAGCATAACTTTTGCTCGAATCAATGACGCCCGGATATGCTTTTGCTAATGACAACATCAAATCTCTATTCGTCATAGCCGCTTCGCCCTCTACCTCAAATGCCTTAACAAGTTTATTGCTCGATTCCAACATTGAAGTTTGTTTCTCAGCAATTTGAATTTGAGTATCAAGTAAACTTGCTTCCGCTTCCAATGCTTCTTTCCTTTCAACTGCTGATTCGTGCATTGCATCAGATAATAACTTAACACCAACAACAAGACCCGCTATTGCAGCTGCTGCTATTACATATGGATTCGCTAACATTGTCAGATTGAATGCTTTTTGTGCTCCGTCGGCGGCTACTGTGGCAGGGATTAATTTCGTTTTTAATGACTTTGCGAAGTCACCAACACGTTCAATTGCCCCCTCAGGTATCATTGCACCAATCCCGGCGAAAGATGTTATCATAGGAGCTAAACTGTTGGCAGAATCCAACAATACGACCGCTTGGTCACCTAATACTCCAAAAACTTCAAATGCCATTGCTTGTACTTTGTTCATTATACCTTGAACTTGTACTCCAATACCTTCATTAGCCGTTGCAAAAGCACTCTCAACACTTCCTGCGGATGCTTCGATAAGCAAGAAATCCGAAGCTGCTTTTTTGGCATTTTCGCCTGTTTGAGAAAGTGCAAATTGAATAGCTTCTACAGATGAGAAAGTGTTCGCCGCATCAAGACCCATATTGTTCATTGAAACACCAATCTTGCGCATTGATTCTTGCAAACCGTCTTTTTGTAATGATTCAATGCTAACTCCGGCTTCTTCCATAACTTTTTTAAGGTTTGCTCCGGGTTTCATTAATTCGACAATGGCTTGACGGATTTGAGTAGTTGCTTGAGCTGTAGGTACGCCTTGTTTGGTTAGGGTGACAATCGCTCCCGCTACTTGATTAAATCCAACACCTGCGGCTGCTGCAATAGGTACAACTTGGCTTAATGAAGCGTTCATTTCGGGAACAGTCGTAACGCCATTTTTTACAGCACCAAACAATATATCAGCCGCATCAGCTGCTGATAAAATATCAGTTCCATAAGCATTTGTTACAGATGCTAAAGATGACACAGCGGAGTTGGTATCTGTCAAACCTGCAACGGCAAGTTTGGACGCTTGTTTGATAAACTCCATACCACCTGCAACATCTGCCATACCATTTACGACAGGGATTGCACCTGCCGAAATTGCCGTATAGACCGCTTTTGTTGCTCCAACGACAGTTTCAGGGACTTCGGTAGATAATTGAATCGCTGCATCTCGAAACTCCTCAAAGTTTTCAACTCCAAGAGTACCAACATTACGTAATTGTTGGTCGAACTCTTTGTATGGCGTAACAAATTGGTCGAATGCCTGAGTGACTTGCTGAATCCCATTCGCCACTAATCCGAATTTCGCCATTTTATCAAAGAAGGTGACTGGTTTTTCAAGCGTTACACCAAGTCTGTGAAGTTCTTTTTCAGATTTTTTGATTTCTTCTTGTAGCTTTTTATATGCTTCGCTCCCTTTTTGCCCTGTGGCTTCCATTTGTTTAAGTGCAGACTTTTGAGTGTTTAATCCTGATGTTACTTTGGCAACCGATTCTTCGTATTCTTTTGCCATGCCTTTGATTTCTTTCTCAAATTTGTCGGTGTCAATATTATCAAAAGCTTTTTGCAATTCCTCAGTTAATTTGGCAAGATGTTCACCACTCAATCCTTCCATGCTTTGCTCGAGCTTCGCTAAATCAATATTATCAATATCTTTCAAACTCTCCAATAACATGGCAAATTCCTGTTCGGCTTTTTTTGTATCTATGTCAATCTCAATTCCTGACAAGGCATCTTCAATAGCTTTGCCGTCGGCTTCTAATGATTGAAGTAGAGTGCCGATGCCTTTAATTTCATTCTTGAAATTATCTGCATCAAATTTAATTTCCGGAGCGGATTTTTCTAAAACTTTTTGAGTCATAATTGCCAACTCAGCTAACTTCTTTTCATCAGCACCAAAGTTGACCACGAGGTCTAATATCATTTCAAATTTCTTACTTGCTGCCATTACATTCTCGTATTAATGAGGTATTCTAATGCACTAAAAGCATCGCATAATTTGCAATGCCTGATTTGGTCATACTTTGTTACATCGCCAAAGGCTAATAAATCCAGATACCATATTTCAACATTTTCAATCATTTCATCGAGTTTGCCCGGATTGAATATGTTTTGTTTTAATTCAATTATTCGGAGGTGCTCTTGTTGGGCAATCCTTGTTTGTTCATCATCATCATCAGCTTTAAGTACTCCAGCATCTCGTTCCTGTTTCTTCCTGTACGAAAGAGTTGCGAGAGCTTTTGTTCGCTCCCTGAATTGATAAAAAAATCTTTTACCGCTTCCTCTAATTTTGGAGTTGCTTCTGCATTCAAATATCTTATCGTTTGATACAGTTCGGTTTCAGCGAACCCACGGTCATATTTTTTGCCTTCTAAGATGAACAAATACCGGCATATTTTCATTTTCCATTCAGCACCACCACTACGCACCCATTCATCGAGGGTAGGTGGTTCGGATTCTAATTGCAGTTCTCTATAAAGCCCTATTTCTTTTGCGAGTTCGCTTTGTTCGACACATAAATTTTTAAACGAATATTGTAGTTTCTTCCCTTCAAATTCAATTTCTATCATACTGATAATGTCCTTCTGATTAAGTTTTTATCTAATCCGCCTGTAGGTGCATCCACGCTAAGCGGTTCGTTTACGAATATGCTTCTAACTATTGATTGTACTGTGATTAAAAAGCGTTGCCGTTTTTCGGGTGTTTCAACTTTTATTGTTATTCGCGCATTATCACGCATATCAATATATCCACCCTGCCCGGCAGGACTGCTGTTTATAGCTCTTGTTGTCAATGTATTTTCTATCGGTGTTGGTAAGAGAGGCCAATTGTTTATTGCCCCTAATGAAATTACCGCACTTACTGTTTTGTTCATCATTGCGTTTACATAGCTAATCCATGGAACTTCCATTTTGTTATGCGGAACAAATATTTGAGCTTTTACCGTATAAGCAATGGTTCTTGGAAGTCCTTCATCATCAGTGCGAATGATAGGCTCAAACAAGAAATCACTTTCGGCTTCCAATTGCATGAGGGTAACGGTATTCGTGCCGTCATGCAACGTTAATGCTCGAATAGGTAATTGTAATATACTTTCAGCAATATTCTTAACTAATACCGTCGCCATTTGCTACCTTCAAGTTTAATTTTAATTCAGGTAAATATTTCGATTCGTTAATGTAATCCATAGGCAAAACTCCACCACCTGAAACTACATTGATATAATCTCCTGTGGTAGTATCTGTCACTAAATATTTGTGGCTTGACTTCCAGAAGTTGGTTACGAATGCACGTTTTGCTAATGTCATCAACTCGTCAGCTGTAATCACAATATCATATATTTCATCACTTGAAATTACATGCTCGAAATTACGCCCACGCTTAGTTTTACCTGAGACTGTTTCGGTTTCAATGCTCGGTATAAACTTAAGTGTATTGAATTGCATTTGAGCACCAACTGCCCCCTCAGGCATGACAGTTGCAAAATCAGCGTTATAAGCTGTATCGTCTGGCAATGGAGCGTTGCAATATGCTAAGATTATTATCATACAAATTTCCACTTCTTTGGTCGTAAAACAAAACTTGTTAAGCTGTCAATCCGCCCTAATATGCAGTAAACATCTTCACTCCCCGAAGCGGCTAATAGGGGGGAGTGTGAAAGGTTCGACCCAACGGCATTTGTTCTCAAGAATAGATTTTCAGAAACGTGACCTGTGAAGTCATAAACTCCCGGCATATTAACACGCCCTCCTGTTTGCACCATGATAGTGTCGCCACTTATACCACTTGCTAATGCAATACCTAAATCCGCTCCGGGATATGATGAGTTTGCCTCTGCTTTGGCAATTGTGTTATCACTAAGTATCATCACGGCTTCACCAATTGCAATTTCTGATGGTGGCGTAGTATTAACAATAACGTAACCACCTTTTCCTGTATCGGTATTAGTAACGCTTTCATTGCCGTTCACCACTTCCGGCAAAGGAATTGGAATAAGGTCAGGTATTGTTTCAGGATAGCCAAAAGCGTAAGCACTTTTATCAACCAGCTTAATAGTAGTTTCAGGTTTGCTCAAATCTCGTTCAATACCAACTACTACGTAATCTCTATCAATATCTAAATCTGTAAAAACGTCGTCCGCAAATCTTTTGACTATTTCGGAAAACTTGAATACGCTCCCCAATGTTAGTTTTTTCCAACTTGCTCCCGCCGCACCTTCAACATCATTGAACCCGTTCCAATATGGAACTTTGATATTTAGGGCTGTTTCATAATACTGCTGTCCCGTTTTATATATCTCATTAATATAATCAGCAAGTTTATAAAAAACCTTATCCTCGCCGTTTATAGTTGCTATGATTGCATGAGCTGTTCTTGTAATATGTTCGTACTGCTCAGGAATTGTTTCCTCGATTCGTGTTGTTTGCACGTATATCCCTGTATGCAGTTGCACGGAGCCGGGAGATGTTCCGTTTGCGTAAATACCCTCAAAATTTCCCTCATACTCCCACGCGTGCATCGCACCTGTGGGGTTAGCCACTACATTGATAGGGACTGAGTGTATTGATACTTCGTCAGTTCGCCCGGATAACCGCATTAGCTCCTGTAACGTTGGCGATATTGATAACATAAGTTTTTTACTATCGATATTCTTTTGCTCTTTAAGTTCCTCGAGTAGGTTAATTTTCTTTTGATATTTAGATACGTAATATGAACTTAATCCACCCATCCGTTTTATATCAGCGCCCTCATCTAATTCATTTGATGCTAAGGCATAAAAGTTTGTACCACCATCAGCATCTCGATTGCTACTGCTATCAAAACTGCTTTCATCAACATCAACTAAATAAGTGTAACCGCTATTTACTATGCTCTCTCTGGGAATGAACTCTATTGATATTTCATCAAACGCACTATATCCAAGTACTAAAAAGCACCCTAAATCACGAGCTAAAGTAAATAACAATTCGGACATTGTTTTGAGTTTTGTCATGAACGCCATGTCCATTGTGTCAATATTGTATTGCAATAAATCCACTATGCCGTCTTCGCCAACAACGTATTTGTCGTTTATCAATCGGCTGTCTATCATCGTTTGACTAACAAACAAAGGGCTTGTTGTGTTTGTTTTTGCGTCTGACAATTTTAATCGAATTCTGCGTGGGTATGGTAGCCATTTATCCGAGCGGAACATCCCTATATGGTCATATTCCTTCGCTGTTTCAAACTCAGATACATAACTCGGCAAAACGTCAATCCCTAAATCACTTTCGGCAAGAGCAAAAGATATTGATATTCCATATTTTTCTTGTAATAAAGTACTGCTTAATGCCAGCATCTTGTCGAGGTATGTCTTGAGGTTGAGCAGAGGGGTGTAATGTATGTAACGCTGACTTGCTCCCCATTCCACGTATGCCACACGGTGCAAGGCTACGGATTTGAACCACGTATCAAAATGAGTTGCTTCAAACATTCTTTCCCTAAGATTGCTTATTCTCACGCTCTCCAAATCATACACATCATCATTGATTTTGCTTTCATCAAGCATCGAAACGTCGAATGACAATGCTGATAATTTATAGCTTCGTTCCGGTCTTATATTAGGGCTAAAATTTGCTCCACGCCAAGCAATATCTTCACCTGAAATTTTGGTGTTCAACTTACCCACGAATAGCATATTTTCAGCAATCGGTTCTTCGCCAAAGAATAAAGCACAATACCTTACCGAATTAACATTTGTAGCATCTAAACAGAAATACATTGCTTTTTTATCTGTTTCCGATTTGCAACTAAGCGAATTGATTTCGAATGTTAGTTCATCAATGCCGAATTTCCCATCTTCAAGCTCCAAATCTTGCTTATGCTTTTCAAAGTCATAAATATCAGTATAGATAGTACCAATCGGTGCTAATTCATTTGTTAAGAACAATTCGCTATAAACATTCGAGACGGCAAAACGTATTGCTTGCCGTCCGAAGTTATGTTCATTAACGCTATATTCTTGAATTATTAGCATTAAGCGTAGGAATAAGTTAAGTCTGGAGATAGTACAATATCGCCTGCTAACAACAATGCTTCTTCCGGTGCAGTTATTACAGGAGATGCGATATTTGTTGCTTTGCCTTTCCATGCTATGTTTGCAAATGTGATTGCTTCTAAAGCTCCTGCTGCAATTGCATCAGCGCCAACAGGGTTTTTATAAGACACAAATTCGAGTTGAATTGATGAAGCATTCGCTCCTGATGTAAAGTCAATATCGGAGTTTAGCTTGCATAACATCCTCGCCCAACCGTCAACCTTCGGTGTTCCTGTTGATTTGCCATGATGGGTGAAGCCTGTGGCAATAGAGATTAAAAGCAATGATTCCATATTGTCTTTCGCATTCTTTAGCCATGCTGTAAAGCTGTTAATTGAAGTTGGTAATGGTGCTTCATTGTTGGTAAATACGATTTTACCTTTGCCGGTTGCATCACTTGATTCTTCGGCAGGCGTAATATCGGTTTCATCCTCGCCCGATAAAACGAGACTTTCGGCTTTAAATCTGAATAATGCTCCGTCACCTCTTTGAATGTCCAGATTGTTTGATGATTGTGCCGCCGCATCTGCTTTTGGCATTACTATTTGAACGTTTTGCAAGTTGTCAAAAGTCCATAACAAAGACGGTACACCTTCTGTAAGTTTGTGAATGTAGCAGAATGGTGCGCCACTTATGATAATTCTCTTATCCGTTGTTGTCATGTTGAAATTCTCCTTAGAAATAATTAATAATAAATGCCTTATTTATATTGAAATGCTTTAATATATTCGCTTTAAAATGATGCGAGTTGTTGCCTTTACTTCTGCGTTCCCCACAAGGGAAGTCACTTTGTGCTGTAATTTAATTGTGCTTGTAACTGAACCGCCGTATAGAATGCCAAAATATATTTTTGGTATTGGAGGGTCTTCGTCATCTAAACCCGCAAATACAACTTCATTAAGTAAATTCACATTGTATTTGAGCTTGTTTTCAGAGCCGTTGTATGGCATGTAGAAATTCCGAGTGTTTGTCCCATACATCTCAGTAATTGCTTCGCTTGGCGTGAACTTGAATGTATATTCCATTCCATTCGCTAAAGGACCCGCTTCAGGGAACATATAAAACTCAAAACTGTATAGCTCCAATGCCCCAACATCAAACACTATATTATTGTCGTCATGCCATATGCCGTCGTTCGGGACTATTTGGTCATTCGGCTTAAAATGATACTTGTTATCCGATAAGCCAACCCAACGCCAACCCTGCCAAAAGTAAAAACCACTCCCGAGCCTAACAATTCGACCTGCATCAGCCATTGTTAAGCCTGTCGGCAATGTTTCAACAGCTTCCAAAAGTGCGTTATGAAGTTGCATATTGTTTACATTGAACTTGTCGCCACTAAACAGTATCTCACTTTCGGATTGTGGTTCAGCAAGATTTCTGCTTTTCAATTCTATACCACAACTTTCAATACCTTCCGCCGGGCGTTGTGCATCTGCACGAATGCTTACTTGGCTTAAACTTGTTTCTAAATTCTCGTCAAGTTGGGTGTTAAGTTGCACAGTAGCATTTAAGTGCTTACCTGTGTCATCCATATCAGTAGCAATATTTGTTTCTTTGTATGTCTCAGCTATTGTTACCGTAATAGCGCTTGTTGCCTCTAATTCATTACCTGAATTGTACCGCAATGTTTGCCCGTTCGTTCCTGATGGTGTGCCTGTTTCAGGGTCAAGGAACAACGGTTCGCCTGTTTCCGGGTCAACAGCTTGTATTTTTAGTACACTCATATTCTATCGTAATGATGATTTAACAAAACGTTATCAATTTCTTGTATAGTGTTAGCTTTTTCAATCAATGTTTTCAAACGGTGGAATTCCTGTCTATACCTGTCAATTCGCTTAGTAATATACAAGCAACGTTCGGGAGTGTAAAGTCCAAGAGCCGCATTGATTTGTTGATGTATTGGAATCTTGCACAGTTCAAAACTCATTTGCGAGGCTCTGTTTATTGCAAATTTCCGTTTGTCCGAAATCTTTAAGTTGTCTGACATTTCATTCCATAAAGAGTTGCACTCTTCAAAGGTTGGGTAATGCTTAATACCTAAGTCCTGACACACTTCTTCAAAATCTGCATAATTTAAAGTTGGAATATCCGAAGGCAATTCGCTCTCCGGATTATCTATTTTCCATTGTTCTATTACAAGTTTTAAGTTCATGATTAATTGATTTCCGAATATTTATTAGTCGCTACAATCTCATTTACTTCTTCAATTGTTTTGGCTGATGAAATTGCTTCTTTCAATCTGTAGAATTCTTCTCTGAACTCATTGCATACACGAGTGATGTTGTAGGTTTCCTCAGCAAAGTAAAGCCCAATCGAAGCATTCATCAATTTATAATCAGGATAAATCCTCTGCCTTAGCTCAAAACTCATTTCTGAAACTTTGGCAATGCACGTTTCTTTGTATTGCTCTAAGTTCCAAACATCTGACATTTCATTCCATAGCGAGTTGCACTCTTCAAAAGATGGATAACCCACCCAACCGACTTCATTAGCGGTCTCTTCCATGGTTGCATAATTACGAAAGCGTACGCCCTCAGGAATTGCTTTCCCTGTGCGTTTTGACCATTCTACTATTACTTGATTTAAGTTCATTTTCTTTATGAGTTTAGTTTGTAAGCAATTGCATCAAGAATACGATAATAAGTGTTTGCGTGAGCTGCCGACCATTGAATTGCCAATTTTATAATTATGCTTGCCGTAAAATCTATCGTTGTAAAACGGCTGCTATTACGTGAGTTAGTATCGGTTGTTTGATAATCTGAATTAATTCGGTCGTAAGAAAACGCTACAGCCCCGACTATCCCCGGAGTTGCGTAATTACCTTGCGCCACCATAACAGTTCCTGCTCTTGTAAATTTTATTTCGCGGGTGGTATTGCCCTCCCCGGACGTGCTATTTACGCCGCCGAAATCGTGTATCACCAAATTGCCTTGGACATAAGCCTTTGAATTGAGTGTCCTTGTAGCACCAGCGAATTGCTTTGTCCTTGTATTGAAATTTATTGTTATCGTCTCCCCATTTTTCCACGTATTCGCGGGCACGGTGAAAGAAATAACATCAATTTCGCTCGCTGTATTCTCAGCGTCAGCCGTCGTGACAGAATAAACAGTAATACCCGCGCCACCTGCGGGAGTTCCCCACTTCATACCCGTGCTCTGTGCCGAGTCAGCCATCAAAACGGTATCATTTGCACCTACACCTAATTTGGTAAGAACTGAAGATGAACTTGCGGCTAATATGTCGCCTTTTGTGTACGATGTTTGATTTGTACCGCCTTTTGCAACCGTAATTGTTGGCACGCGTGCAATGTCGAGCGTGCCCGACGTTATTTCACTCGCAGCGTGGTTATGACTTTGAGCCGCTACGCTAACACCGATGTCGGCGTCTTTTAATATCGTTGCGTCTGCGGGTTCGTAAACGCCGCTATGATTGTGGTCAGATATAGCATACAAGACATAAGAGCTTACAGTTTTGCCAACTGCAATTTTTTCAATATCAGTAACAAAATAAGGCTCACCAATTTTTAAATTGTTGGCAGATGCCTGAGTGTTTAAATTCGCAAGTGTAGTTCGCAAGAAACGTATAGTTTGCTCTCTCGCCATAATTTAGAATGTCCCGCCGTTTATTACATCTGCCTCAATCGTTACGAATCCATTTCCTGCATCTTTTGTCCATTTCAAACTACTCCCCATGCGAACAACGCCGTCCGAGCCGTCAGTTCCATAGAGGTACCCTGCTGTTCCGCCCGATACAACAGCTACTTTTTCATCCGCCGATTCTTCGGGAATATTAAAAGCTGCTTTAAGAGCCGACAAGGTCATCTTTTTTTCTTTTTGCCCAGTACCGTCAGCATCATGGATTATCACAAAGTCGGTATCTAAATTTAATGATGCAAGTGTGACCAAGTCCTCGATAGCGGGAACAATTACTATCTTTGTAGTTGGGTCAACTGCGACGTGCAGTGTACCTCTATCAGTAGTAACGTGTGCTTCGCCTGCTAACATCCCGGAGTTTGGCAAATTAGCTTTGACACCTGCTTTTAGTTGAATCCGTTGAATACTCATTTAAAATGTCCCTCCAAAAATATATGTGTTTTTATCTAATTTTAAATCTAACTTCTCATCAATAACAGCTTTAGTATAGTAGCGTTCGTCGTGATTGTGACCTGTATCGCCGATTGGATGATTAATCTCATTAACAACAAAAGTGCTGCTTTCGATAATAGTTTCATTTTCATCGGTCTGAATGTCGAATACTACGCTAACTTCCATTGCCTCATACTCCTAATGGTGTTAGCATTTCTCTTAATATATGGTGACCTTGCATCTTTGGGTCTGTCACTACTCGACCCTCAGCAGTCACAATTACGAAATCATGATAGTATGTGCCTAAAGCAAGACTGTTTGTTAGCTCCGGTGTAATCTTTAGCACCGTTTCGTACAGACTTTCATGTTCGGTTTTTGAAATATGCAAAGCTGGTACGGTGTCGGTCTTAGATTTTTTCCATGTATGATGAACAGTACAATCTGTCAAATCGTAAGGAATACCATTCAATTTATATTGAAATCGTAGGTCATAATCTGCACCTTGTATGAATTCGCTTGGCATTTTCACAACGTTACTTCCTATAAATATAAATTACTGTATCTTTAATCAAAACTTCTCTACGTCTTGCATACGGATTGTCGAGAGCCCAAATAATATGACCATCTTTAAGTATTTCGTATTCAACTTCATTGGTAGAGCCGTCCATACATGGCGGTTCTGTCCAATATACCGGCTCATATCTCACAACAATGGAATCTATCGGAGCGGTGTTTCTTTGGGCTTCTAATGGCTTCCAAGTGATTGAAACATTCTCGTATATGTATTTAGCAGTATCGCAACTTGACAAACTAAGTAGTATTACTGAGAATAACAATATTGATTTGATTAATTTATTCATGACTTCCCTTTTAAAGCATCTTGGATTTGTTGGTATCTAAAACATCGTTCGTACATTTCTACATTGAAAAACAAGAGTAGTGATTCTATTATGTCATTACGGCTACATTTAATTTCTTTAGCCGCTTTGTCAGCTTTTCGCCGTGCTTCGTCGCTAATGTTAATAGTCACAGGTTCGCGGTTTCTCATTGCTTCACCTTTGGTGTTTTTACTTCACATATCTGTTTTTTATTAGTGGCTTTTAAAACATTGATATAATCTTTCATGATATATGAACTTCCATACATCCATCCTATGGCAGATACAGCTTTTACAACAATATTCCACTCCAATGGATTCCATTCAACGTTTATAAATGCGGCGAGTAGATAGATTGCAATGGTTAAAATGAGTACCCCAGTCAATCCACCAAATAAGTAGATACGTTTCTCGTTTATTTCGCTCATTTTTGCACCTTTCTCGGACGTCCAACTTTACGCTTTTCAGTAGCTTCATCCGCTTTGACAAACTTTCCTGTTTCATCGCGAAGGGCGTATTTGTTTTTGGGAGCGGATTCAACTTGACCACCATCAGTAATTTTCTCAACTGTCTTTTTCAATTCCTTAGCAGTTTCAACTTGAGCATCTTCGGCAGTCTTTTTTAGCTCCTCTTGAAGTTTGTCCGTGTTTACGCCTGTCTTATCTGCAATCCATTGCAATAACATTATTCCTATAAAGCATACAACAAGCAATCCAACCAACCCAAACAATACGGTATTATTATTAAATACTTCAATTAAAAATTCCATGATAAACTCCATATATTTTTAATAATTAAGTACTTCAATGAGTACTTTTCCTTTTCGTATATTAATTGAATCTGCTGCTGCACGACTCAAGTCAATTATTGCATTGTTTTTGAACGGTCCACGGTCGTTGATTCTGACTTCGACTGACTTTCCATTTCTGATGTTTGTGACTCTAACTCTTGTTCCAAATTCGAGTTCTTTGTGGGCTGCTGTGAAAGCTTCCGGTCTATATATTTCTCCATTAGCTGTCCGGCGACCGTCAAAATAATCGGAATAATAGGTCGCAATGCCTTCCATAGTTTCAAGAATCTCATCTTTAGTCTCCGCTTCTATAAATTCATAATAACTTGCAACATCAGTTATATGCGTTGTGCCATCGGCAATCATGCCTCTAAGCGTAATTTCCCTCATTTTTACTGCATCATTCACGTTCCCCCCGATAATAATGCCTTCTTGTGCTAAAGTGTCCCATGAAACAAACGTGTCAACATGTGCTCCGCCCGGTCTTCGCTTTACTCTCCAATCTCCGGGCTTAGGGATATAATTGCCATAAATTACGTCGCTTAAAGCATAAGTACGCCCAATTACTGCATAATCTCTTGCACGTGCGGACATAATGATTGGATATGCTTTGCCCTCTTTTGATTTTATCCCCCCAAAAATTCCACACCATGGCACAGGATATAAGAAGCCAAAATACTTACGCCAAATGTCAATACTGTCGCCACGATTTGAGCCTTTCGGTTGTTCAACAACATGAAGGCATTCAAGCATGAGATGAACATGAAGTGGTATTTCACTCCTCAGATTCTCCGATGCTTGGTTCTGTTCTTGTTTCTGCTTGTCTTTCAGTAGCAGTTGGTTGGCGATACTCTTCGCTCTGACTTCTGTCAGAGATAAGGGAATTTCCGACCTGAATGCCAGTGCTAATAATGACAACAAGAGCAAGAATAAATATAGCGGAAGCAATCGCATTTTGTGCTATCCTTTTAATTGTGTTTCCGGGTAATACAAATTCATCGTAAGCTAAAACCAGAGCCAACATCCCAAATGAGAAGAACACTCCAATTGCGACCGCGAATAGTGGCAGAAAGTAGAGCCAAAACGTTAAAGATAATGCTCCTGTTACGGCTAATCCACCTATAACAAAGATGTTTCTTCGTGTGTTGAACTTTTTATCAGCTTCGCTTAGTTCTTCTGATGCCTCAAACGGTTGTTCGATTGCAATTTGAACATCTTTACGAACCGATTTAACTTCGTCAATTAACAAATCCATCTCGTTTGAAATAGCAACTATTTCATCCATAAGTATTTGGTTTGGGTCTGCTTCGGTTTTAACTTCTTTGGGTCTAATATGCTCTAAGATTTCGGCAATATTTTCTTCAAGACCTGTTAGTCTTTCATCAATCGTAGTCATGTTAGCCTCTCAGTATTTTAAAGAACGCATCGCCAAACCGCAAACTAAGTTCATCAGCTTGGTCATCTGTGATGTTTTTAGCTTCTTCTTTAGCCGCTATGGTCAACAAGCGTATTTCTTTGCTTAATACCAACAGGTCAACTTTGCCGGCAACCTCAAGTTCTTGCAAATCAGCATATGATAACAAGGAATTGATTTTTGTTAGCAACTTGCCTATGTTATCCGTTTTCTTTTCTATATTCTCTGCCATATTTCGCCCTATACTCTATTGATTTAATTCTATCTTTTGAATCGTTAATTTCTTTTGAGTGGTCATTATATTTATTCCACAGTAACTCGAATTGCTTTGTCCAATTGTCATTCTTTTCGCTTTGTTTGTCCATAAAAGAAACAAGGCTTTGAACAATGATTTTAAGCTCTTTAACTGCATTCGCTGCTGACTTTAAAATAAAGCCGAAAAGCAGAAGGAAAACCGCTAAAATAAATTCGAGTATTATTCCAAGTATCAGCCAATTGTCCATGTTAGTGTCCGTCGAAATATATTCCATTGTAATTAATTATCATCCCCATAAGGACTGTTCCATCCTTAACCGATGGGAGCGGGTCAGTTGATGCCCATTCAATAGATTCAATAATCCCTGATTCTAATTCCGGATAAAAGACAGTTAATTCTTTTCTGATTTTTTGAGCTAAAACCTTTGCACCATATCGAGGATGTCTTTCCGATATACTGTATATAGTGAATCCAATTGCAATTGTGTTGCTATGTGAATTGATATCTTTACGTCCGCCACGACTGCCGTTGTCATAAATGAATATGTCAGCATGGGGATGTGTTAAATAATTCTCTTCCGATTCGTTTTCATTATACATTTCCGGCATTTCTTGAACACATGCATCATCAGGACTAATCTTAGTCTTGAGATATTCAACAACTGCATCTACAATTTCCAATTCCATTACGGCATCTCACTATAAAAGTCACTTGTAAACTTTTGTTTAGGCACGGAAACTGCCATTGATACTCTATGATTGACAGGTTTTTCAACTACTGAAATTAATATTACGCCTCTTTGAATCAAGTGCAATCTTTCCAGAGCTTTTGTTTTTCGCTCTTTAATCAATTCAGGAGCTGATTTACCACGTCTTTCATATAAATCAATAACAGCAAGTTCGATGTTTAGGTCTTTCAATATGCGTTCATCGGGATGTTCTTCAACCGGCACTTCGTAGCGACCTCTCAAATAGCCGTCAATGAGTGATGCAGATTTTTCAATACACTTCAAAACAACAGCTTCATCAACTCTTGAAGCATCGGCATCATTTGATAGCATTTTTGTCTTAGTTTCTGACAGATTTTCTACTATATCGGCAACATCGCAATAACTCATATTCGTTTTTTTCGCTCAATTTTTAGGTTAAAAATAAAACTTGGCATGGGTGCATAGGGTACGAGTAGCTTCTTAATACACAAATACACCCATAACCAAATACTAATCACCAACAACTTTACAGGAGATAAAGGAATCGGCATCATGAATTGCAGGTAATGACTTTTGTTCCAAAGTCCACGACATAGCTTTTTTGTTCTTTTCTTCAACATCCAAGTGAAACTCGGAAATGATAGTTTGAAGTTTCTTATTAACAAGATTATACACCGGACCATAATGCACACGATTGTTGCTATTCTTACGGAAAGTAACAATAGCTCTATCCACAGGGATTAACTCAGTTGATGTGTCATTGTCGTCTTTGAATTGTTGGTTGTATTCGTAGAAGTCAATACCCATGATTTTACCAAGATAATTAGCCGCTCCAGATTGAGTTGCGTTTAAATCCAAAGTACCGATTTTATAGTTGTTTGTATCGAGTGCTTTTTTAACGACCTCATTTGACACAAACGCATCAGAAGCATCAGTACCTAAAATTACAATGTCAGGGGATTGACCACAACGGCGTAATATGTCACGTTTCCATGCACGGATGTTAGTCAAAATATCACCTGTTTCATCATCCCAATAGTTACCAGCACCCAAATCAGTCAAATGAACATTATTTTCAAACAAGTAATCAATGTTGAACGAGATGTTGGTTTGTGCTACCGCAACTTCACCTGTTGAAATAGCTTTACAAGCCATCCATTCGCGTCTAAGCATCGCCCTTGATTTGAGATATTCTAAATGCCTTACAACAAACTTATTAGCTTCCTCAGCTTTACGTCCCGGATTTTGGTCATATATCTGACCAAAAGCGTTGTAATCTGCAAGTTCTTGAGCCGTGAAGATGTATTCTTCATAGGTTCGTGGAAGTGAAACTGTTTGATACACACGATTGTCTTTTTGTAGCAATCTCGGACCCTCATGTTGGTTCACGAACTTTGCTAATTTATCACTATGTGAAATTACTTCAAGGTCAATTTTATCAGCCGCATGTCCCTCAGGTTTACTGAAAAGCATATCCAAGACAAACGGGTCAAATACTTTAGTTTTATTGACTGCTGCGGTCATTGAACGCGAGTCAAACATATCAAGCATAATAGACATAATTAATCAGTCTCCTTTTTTATTACAATAGAACCGTTATTATAAACACCTGCCGTAATGGTAACTCCAGCGGCTGCGGTGAGTGTAGATAAGTTATATTCGCCGTCAACGTAACAGAAACCACCCTCGTCACCATCGGTTGCGTCTACGGCACAGCCAAGAATACCAACAAGGTTTTGAACACCATTAGTTGCTGCAGGATTCCAGAGGTAATATTTGTTATTACCTGCTAAATAAGCAACGGTGATGTTGAAACTGTCGCCTGCAACGAAGTCAGTTGCTCCATCAGCAATTGTGAACTTCACAACACCATCAAAAGCAGTTCCCACAACACCCGAACCTATGACAATACCGTCAGGGTCTTCAACAACAAATGAGCCTAAGTTAGTTGCGGTTTCGACAAACAATACTTTGTAAACTCCGGCTTTTACACCTACTGCATGAGCAGGGTCAGCGAGTGTAAGAACACCATTGCCGGTATTACCTGCACCTGCTTCAGCGGTTACTTCGTCGAATGCGCCGATTGTTTGTTTACCGAGCATGGCGCCACGTGCAAGGTTTTGACCTGATGCGATTATAATATCGCCAATTTCTTTAGTTGGATTGATGCCCGCAAAAATATCTTTTTTGTGAGTTTGAGTCCCTAAAGTATTTATTCCTAAATCTAAAGCCATCTTATTTCACTCCTTGAGCTGTTGCTACTGCATTTTCAATTTCATCGTTGTGATTACCTGTATTGTCAGTACCACTATTGCCAAATTCATTGAATTCAACAATCTTAGGTAGGTTTCTCATAAAGTCCTTGACCAATTCGTTTGCAGGTTTCTTTTTGTCTTCTTCACTAAAATTTAAGTCAAGTGGGAAGTCTTGATAGTCGCCCGGATTGTCAATTCTATAAGCCATTTCAAGCACAGGGAAAGCCTTAGTTTTGGCAATACCTGCAAGTGGTGTTTCATTCGCAATGAAATCAGCGATTTCATGAGAGCGGTTTTTCAATTCGAGTTCAGTTTGTCGCCTTAGCATTCCTTTGTATTCATCAGATTGAGCAAAGGCAGATTCTTTAGGTTTTTCAGTTGTTTTTGGCTTAAATGCGCCAAACACTTCTGAGAAAGTTGCGAATGCCTTAGCGTATGTATCATCTGAGACTTGACCTTTCAGCTTTGCGAAATACGAATCTTTCAATTCATTAAAATCCATTTCATAATCTCCATGTTGATTAAAGTTATTTTCTTGTTTTGTTGGTGCAGGTGCAGGTGCAGGTGGTTGATTCTCATTCGGAGTAACCACAACCGTTTTGGGTTCATGTTCTGGCTCTGGTTCAACAATTAAAAAAGCAATATCACTTAGCTCAACATCTTCTTCATTAAAGAAAATGCCTTCGTATTCTGCCAATTCAACACTACCCAAACCTTTGATAGCAGGCGGTACGGCTCCCAAGAACCCTACATGACGGAGCAAATTATTTGGATAAAGCCTAACAGAAACTTTCTTATAAGCTCCGCTTTTTACTTCATCTACAAATGATTTTTGCATATCACGAAGTTTAGCCCAAAGTTGACCACCTTCGTATTTAAGCGAATCCACCCAACCGAGTGCAGGGTCATCATTTTTGGGATGTCCTTTGACGGCAGGAGCATCATGTTTTTCGGCTGGGGGTTGTTCGTTGTACATCTTCACCATATTACGCACATCGTCATCAGACCAAGTCCGAGTATTGCCTGCGGCGTCGGTATGAGTACCGGGTTTGAAAATTGGTATCCAACTCATAATATTGTCCAAATTATAATTTACATTCACTACGAATGTAGGGGATGCAAACGGCAATATTCAAAGCGTGAAACTAAGTTGTGATTAGTGTTTTACGCAGAAATCCACGCATTTAATTGTGAGTTTAATTTGCATTACTTTTCAGTATTTACAACTATTGGAGAGTAGGAATGGGATTACAACTTATATACTTAGACCCGCATGAACTGATTGATTACGAGAATAACGCAAAAATTCATACTGATGAAGAAATAATCACCTTAGCAAATATAATCAAAGAATTTGGATTTCATGTACCGGTGGTGGTTGATGAAAATAAAATTTTAATAAAAGGGCATAAGCGTAAGCTTGCTTCAATCTACTTAGAGAAGCCTTTAATACCTGTCATTGTTAGAGATGATTTAACTGAAGAACAGAAAAGAGCGGCTCGAATAGCAGATAACAAAGCAGGCGAATCTGATTGGGATATGGAGAAGTTGAAAGCTGAATTGTTGGGATTAAGATACTTCTTTTTGTAGGCGTGAAGTGCTTGTCGAGTTATGAAAACATTCCTCGACTCCAATTCTTTCCTAATTTGACTTTGTGTGTACATAATCCGTATTCGTGTTCTTTGTTTAAATACGAAATTAACTGTTTTAACTGATTTAATCAATCATTTTACTCATTTTCTGCTTGAATTTTTGGTTTTGGGGGATATTTTAACCTAATTTCATCATAATTTTCGATGAATTTGATAGCATCAACCACAGTTTCATCCGGTAGCGTGACCTCGAAATGTTCTTTGTTGTGATGATTAGTTAAGTACTTGTAAACTTTACTGATTGTACCTTGAAAGTACTCATGTGTTATAGTGCTTTTTGCTTTGAATATCATTTTTTTGCCTTAGTGATTTACTTGTTACAAATATACGATTCTTTTTTACAACTGTCAAACGGATAATATGACAACTGTCAAACATAATTTATTAATAAAATGCCGTAAGTGTTAAATATGTCAACTGATAAGCTAAAGCAAATATTTCTCGAACTATTTCCTAAGAATGCGTTAAATGTCGCTGTTACATGCCGAAAGGCAGGCATCAGCAGAACCATTTACTACATTTGGATGAAAGATGACAAAGAGTTTGCCGAAAAGATTGAAGAAATAAAGGAAAGTTTGATAGATTTAGGTGAAAGTACTCTGATTAAGCTGTTTACAGGTATCAAGACAACACAAACTAAGACCAGAGAAGTAATAACACCACAAGGAAAGAAAGTAAAGCTATTAGAAGTAACAGAGATTGAACATAAACCTGACCTTAGAGCTTTAATGGAGTTTCTAAGGGCTAAGGCGAAAGATAGGGGTTATGGTGGAGCAATTATTGATGAAGGCAATAAAGTACAGCTGACGGAAGAAGAAATGCAAAGATTGATGAAGTTAAATATCAACGAGTTGATGATATTGGCTAAGCTAACGGAGCGTGTGAATGTTGCATCTTGATAAAATAATGCAAATATCTGATTTTTCAATCAAGCTGTTAGCTGAAATGTTCAAAGATGACTTTTACAGCTTTTTGCGTTATTATTGGGATTCAATCGAAGATGCCCCGCTTGTTGACAATTGGCATATCAAATACCTTTGTGATGAAGTTCAAACGGCTGTTAAGCGAGTTGCTGAGGGCAAACCTAAGTTGTATGACTTGTGTATTAACGTGCCTCCCGGTTCGACGAAAAGCCGTATATTCTCAATATTTTTACCTGCATGGATATGGATATTACGCGAATCATTGAGAGTGTTATCTGCAAGTTATTCAGCTAATTTAGCAACTGAATTCGCTTTAAAATCTCGCGATATTATTCGTAGCGATTCATTTAAAACGATGTTTCCAAGTATAGTATTACGAGCGGACAGAGACACTAAAAGCGAATATGAAAACACACTTCGTGGAGTTCGGACGGCGACAGGTATATTTGGCACAATCACAGGTAAACACGCTGATATTATCATAGCAGATGATATAATTAGTGCTGAGGAAGTTCATTCAACTGCTAAGCGTAATAAAGCTAATCGAGTTTTAACTAATACTCTATCAAGGCGTAAACGAGATAATAACATCACCTTGACAATCCTTGTAATGCAACGCTTACATGCCGATGACCCAACTGCTCAAATGCTTAAGAAGTCAAATGTTAAACATATATGCTTGCCCGGAGAGCTAACCGAAGATGTAAAACCTGCTGAATTGAGAAGCCATTATGTTGACGGTCTGTTTGACCCTGTAAGAATGAATCGAAGTGCGCTGAGTGATATTAGGGATGAAATGGGAAGCTACGGATATTCGGCACAAATAAGGCAAAATCCTGTTGACCCGGAAAGCATGATATTCAATCCTGCATGGTGGCAATATTACAAAGTGGCTCCACCGCTTGACTTAGTAATCCAAGTTTGGGATACTGCATACGAAGAAGGCGAAAATAATGCTTATTCGGTGTGCTTGACAGTCGGAGTGAATAACAAAGGATATTTCATTTTGAATCGGTTCAAAAAACGGCTGTTATATCCTGATTTGTTGAAAGAGGCAAAAGTGCAGTATGTAACGTATGACCCTGATTATATCGCCATTGAAAAAGCGGCGAGTGGGCGGAGTTTAATACAAAGTTTGAAGCGTGAAACAAAGCTCCCAATAAAAGAAGTTGCAACTATGGATAAAGTAGTTCGGGCACATCAACAATCGCCTAAAGTGGAGCGAGGATTAGTATTTTTACCTGAAGGTGCTGATTGGTTAGATGATTTTATTTCAGAACATTCAGAGTTTCCGGGTAGCAAGTTTAAAGACCAAGTTGATACGCTAACAATTTCACTACAAAGGCTTGAACCTCATTTCAGAGCTTTACAGGCGAATACTAATAAGGTTTCCAATAGACAATTAACAAATTATAGACAAGAAGAATCAATTTATCAAGGGCAATTATAATGAAATTTTCAGATATTTTCGGAAAGAAAAGCTTACCAACAAAAGAAGTGGCTAATAGCGAACCAAAGAAAGAACCACGGAAAACTGATGGTATGTTGGGTGTTGTTGCAAGTGCTGACTTCGTCGAAATGGCATTTGGCGAATTGCAGAATCCTGATGAAGTTTTGAATAAAAAAAGGTTAGGCATTGATGCTTATTACAATTTGCTATATGATAGCCATATAATGAGCTGTGTTCAATCTCGAAAAGCCGGAACTCAATGCTTAGAATGGGATATTGACAGAGGTTTAGAACCAACTAAGGAAAGCAAGTTCATCAAAGCATTATTTGCCAAACTCAATTTGCATAAAGTGATTGATGAAATGCTTGATGCTGTTTTGTATGGTTTCAAACCTATGGAAGTATATTGGCATGAAGTCGGAACGTTGGATGTAGAAAATGAAGTTTGGAAGGGCAACTTCCTTATTCCAAGTGCTATTATCGGCAAACCGCCGCATTGGTTTAAGTTTGACCCTGACGAGAATCTCGTATATTCTAAACACGCTCAAAGAATTGTACCACACTCGCGGAAGTTTATTGTTGTTAAACATGGCGATACAGGCGGGAATCCTTACGGTCGGGGAGTGTTAGCTAATTGCTTTTGGCCATGGACTTATAAAAAAGCAGTAATGGAGTTCTGGACGAGATACAGCGAAAAGTTTGGAGCTCCGTATATGATAGGCTTATTAGATAGCACAAGTCCGAGCTATACACCTGAAGAATTGGCGAATGCTTTAAGTGCTTTGATTGGTGGTGGTTCGGGAGTATTTAGTATGAATCTCGCTGAGGGTGAAAAGATTGAAGCTATTAATGCAGGTAGTACGCAATCGGGTGAAACTTATAAAAACCTTGTTGGTTTTATGAATGCTGAAATCTCCAAAGCGATATTGTCCCAAACACTTAGTACAGAGCAAGGTGATAAAGGCACGTTTGCACTTGGAAAAGTTCATATGGACGTAAGGCAAGAAATTGTTGAAAGTGATATGCGTTTGATTGAACAAACTTTCAACACTTTGATTCAATGGCTAATTGATTATAACTTTGAAAACGTTGAGCGTATGCCATACTTTGGCATGTATGAAGAAGATGATGTAAACTTAGCATTAGCTGAGCGTGATTCGAAATTGCTTAGTACAGGTAAAATTGTATTCACCAAAGAACATTACAAAAAATACGGTTTGAAAGAAGATGAGTTTTATATTCCCGAAGAACCAAAAGCACCTGAAATTAAGCAAGAAACACCCGCTTTTAGCGAACATGATGAGCAAGCACAAGAATTGGGTGTAATTGGTGAAGAAATGTTAAAAGTTGTTTCTGAAGCGATTGAGGGGGCAAATAGCTATGAAGAAGTTGAAAGCAAGCTGTTTAAATTATATCCTGATTTGGAAAATGACAAATTAGTCAAGATGTTAGAACATCTGTTATTTGTCAGCAATGGTTTGGGTAGGGTTGAAGGTGGTGGAGGCAATGTTAAATAAAAAGCTATTGTTTCAACTGCTGAAAAGCAAACCTGAAAAAGCATTAAAGTATTTGTTGCTTAGAGGGCGTAATCTGATAACTGCCGACGAATGGCAGGCATTAAAAGATAAATCCCATGATACGGCTTTTACTGTGGCAGGGATTGTAAGGGCGGATTTTCTGCAAGATATTTTCAATGCAGTTGTTGAAATGAAAGAGCAGGGCATTCCGCTTGCTCAAGCGAATGCCTTGTTAGTTGAAAAGCTACAAAAAAGAGGTTGGACAGGGTCCGGTAATCGCTTTAAGGTTACTCTTGACACAAATATGAAAGTAGCCCATTCACAGGGGTTTTACGAAACTTTAAATCGTCGAAAGGACACGCATCCGTATTGGATTTGGCGTCAAATACAACGAAACACTAAACGGCATGAACATGCAGAATTGGACGGTAAAGTGTTTAAGGTTGAAGATGCAAAACTGTTTCCGCCTGTTGGTCATGGCTGTGATTGTAGTGCTATTCCGATGACAGAAGCTGAGTTTCAACAAGGTGGTTACGAACTATCAACATCTGACAAAATATTAAGTGATCCGAAATTAGAAACTCTCAAAGCTGAACGTGAAGCATTTGACTTCGAGCCGGGAAAGGTTTATAAACCTGATATGGCAAAGTATAGCCCTGAACTAAGGAAAGAAGTTGTAAAAGCTGTTATTAACAAGAAAAAGGGAGTGAAAGCATGAGCAACAAGTCATTCAAAGATATTCTAAAAGCTATAAATCAACGCTTAGGACGGTTAAAACCACCTATTGACAAAGAGATATTGACTGACGTTGCCGATATCATAGAAATATCAATAGCTAAAAACTTTGATATGGGTGGACGTTGGGACGGCAATAAGAGTGATATTGGTTTATTCTCTGGAGGCACTCAGAAATGGGCGCCACTTGCTGATAATACTAAAGCACGATATAAGACTTTGGGCTATTCTCAGGAAGCTACATTGAATCGAAACAAGAATCTAAGGTCTGCAATTGATGTATTCGGGCGGAGTGGCAAAGTGTTTATTTCTGTCAAATCGCCTTATGGTGCAATTCATCAATGGGGTGGAACAATAGACCATCCCGGGGGAACTGAATACGGTTACAAGTTCAAAAAGGACATGAAAACCCACAAAATACAATTCTTGAAAAAGGGGCGTGGCTATAAAGTTCTTGGCAAAACCGGACCACACAAAATACATATCCCGGCACGACCTTATTTGGTAATTGGTGAAGAAGAAATGCTGTTAGTTCTTGATGTAGTTCAAAGAGCAGTTGTTGATGGTGTGGCTAAAAAGTAATAAAAAGAAGGCTACCTAAGTGATAAGTAGCCTTTGGATTATTAATAAACTACTCTCTTACTAAAATCTATCAACTCTATCGGTTCATTGAGTTTACCCGGTTCGCTCATTTCGCATCTTTCGCATTCCCTTACACACCACTTGTTGCCATAATCGCTTTCATTAGTCGGTTTTGCTTGGTCGCCTTCATAAGTTTGTGGGTCAATCGGTGCATCGCCTAATTCATCATCAGAACAGAATATAAAATTGTCAAAATCAATTTCTTGCTCATCCAAAGGGTCATTACCATCAGGATAAACACTTTCACCATTTAAGCCAAAGATTCTCGTTTCGCTTATCTCCGGGTATAGTCTTGGTCTCTGACTATTGCCCCATGCCTTATTGCATTTTTCATCACAAGCAACTTTTACTTTTTGTCCGAAAAATGTGATTATTTTTTCCATGTTGTTGCCCTTTACCTAATCAACCCAACACTTTTGAGCTTCTCGGTGTTATTTGTGTTATCAGTATGATTAATTAACCACCAACGTTCAACGGCATCTGCAACGGCGTATAAAGCTCCAATGCTTAGATTTATGAGCTTAGCAACAACTTCACCACCGTCTACTCCCCACTTCTTATCCAAGCCCTCATATACGATAGCATCAGCAACTGAAGCGTGCATCAATCTTATTGTGAAATCATCGAATAAAACGCCATTACACGCATCGCAAATTAGCATTGCTTCATCTTCTGTAAAATTTGCTTCACGAAGTGCATATTTAAGTAAGTTGTAGTATCTCTTTAAATCACGTCGAGCGACTTTGTGCGACGAATCGTTACCTACGTCCACTCTTTCAGTCAATTCATTCCATTCTTCATCAGTTGGAATATAGTGTATCACATTCCTTTTGTTGTTATTTTCAGCCATTCTCTTCTCCATATCGTTTTAAATTTTTATAATCGTTAAAGAATCGTGACGAAATTCTTCGTCACCGGGCGAAAATAGAAGTTCATAATCTTTGCTTGAATCATAGAGACCTTCGCCGTCGTACCAGTCTTGTGATTCGGGCGTCACTTCACGTTGCTCGCAAAGTTGGGTAAACGCTTCATCGTTCAAATAGACAATGTCGCTACTATCATTCATGAAGTGCTCTTTAACCGCCTTCCAAAGTTCTCCAACGGTCATTTGATACTCCGAAATTTTAATACCGTTACGGTATTCAACGTAATTGTTTAATTCGTTTTCCATTTCAAAATCTCCTAAATTAATTTGATAATATAGTGTACATTTCTTTTGAAGTTTCATCGGCTATTGTGTAATCAGTCTTTGCGACTTTGCCTTGTAAACTTTTTGCTAAACAATACAATTGCTTCGATGAACAACGCTGCATTTTCAAAATGGTGTTTGCGACCGCTTTTGCAAAATCGTCAAATAAATTCAATTTGCAAAATTCATCCAACATTGTGTATGCGGCTTGCTTATCATCTCTAGCTTGTGCATTTGCTGGGAATTCGACTGTCAGGTAAAAAAGCAAATCTTGAATCGCTTCTATTGATGATGGGTTGTCAATCATATTCGCTCGCTTTGCTTCAAAAGCATTACGCTCGTTAGCTTTGCTTTGTCTTTTCGATTCTTTTGCAGCTACGGCTGCTGCTATTCTTTCCTCGAACGACATCTTTGCAACTTTGCTTGCTTTTTTTGCTTTCATGGCATCTTGTTGAATCGCAGATTGCTCATTTTCCCATACAAGAAGTGATTTAATTTCAGACTTAGAGGCAGTCTTCATCCAACTTTTTAACTCAGCTTTTGTCATTTTTGCAAAATTCGTTTCCATTTCAAAATCTCCTCAATTGTTTTTTAATAGTTGCAAATCATCTTGATGTAAAAATAATACATAAAATTTACATATGCAAATATTTTCTTTGCATTTTGTAATATTTTTATACATTTTGTAAAGAATTAATTTATTTTTCATTTTGAGTTAATAATTCCAAAGTAGCAAATTTTCATGATTGAGTAAATATTGCTATATTCGTAGATTATTATTTTGGTATAGTAAATGAAAAAAATCTACTTTGGTGATTGTTTAGATGTGTTGAAACGGCTAAATGCCGAATATCCGAAAGGATTCATAGATTTGGTTTACATAGACCCGCCGTTCAATTCAAAGCGGAACTACAATGTTTTGTTTGAAGATATTGACCTGAAGGATACCAAGGCGCAGAAAGAAGCATTTGCAGATACTTGGAGCAATGTTTCTTATATGGACACAATGGACGAAATCAGGGGCTTGGATGATGATTTGTATGTGTTTTTGAATGCTTTGGATAGCATAAGGTTATCGAAAAGTGCTATTTCCTATTTAACCACTATGACGATTCGAATTTACTACATACACAAAGTCTTGAAAGATACCGGCAGTTTTTATCTGCATTGTGATTCTACGATGAGTCATTACTTGAAGTTAGTTTGTGATTTGATATTTGGTGCCGGAAATTACAGAAATGAAATAATATGGAAGCGGACTAACAACCCTAAAGGTTCTCAATTTAAAGACAAAAAGTATGGTGTTTATACAGATACTCTTTTGTACTATACTAAATCAAAGGATTATTATTTTGAGCTTGATAGCGTTCGTTCTTCATTGGATATGGATGAATTGTTAACCAAGTATCCTAAAGAAGATGAAAGAGGCAGGTATTTAGAATATCCAATATTGCGATCAGCTTCAAAGGGTGAAAGACCGAACTTGGTTTACGAATACAAAGGCTTCACTCCAGATAAATGGGGTTGGGTAGTTAGAAAAGAGAAATTAATTGCTATTGACGAAAGAGGTGATTTAGCCTGGCGAAAAAACGGTATGCCTTATCGCAAATATCGTGTTGATGAAGATAGAGGTAGACCCGTTGGGAATTTGTGGGACGATATATTCCGCATTCAATCGAATGCCGACGAATCTCTCGGCTACCCTACACAAAAACCTGAAGCCTTGCTTGAACGAATAATCAATGCGAGTTCGAACGAGGGAGACATTGTAGCTGATTTCTTTTGTGGATGCGGAACAACTGTAGCCGTTGCAAACCGACTAAATCGGCAATGGATAGGTGCGGATATTTCACATTTAGCAATCAAACTTGTGCTTGAAAGGATTGCAAAACCACATGGAGAAATGGCTTCAAAAATATTAGCCGAGATTCAAATTGACGGATTCCCAAGAGATATTGCATCAGCGCGTGAATTAGCAACAGGCACGGATAAACATAGAAGTTTTTTCCAAGATTGGATAATCGAGTTTAAATTAGGTGGTGTTAGTAATCCTAAAAAGTCAGGTGACGGCGGAAAAGATGGATATGTTACTTTTACGCGATTAGATGGAAGAAAGGGGGTTGCTCTCGTTGAAGTAAAATCCGGTGGAATCGGAATAGCTGATTTAAGAGCATTTATGAATGTTGTTGAAAGGCAAAAACCCGATATAGGTGTTTTCGTATGCTTTGAAAGTCACGTCACTAAAGGGATGTTGCATTTAGCAAAAGAAGCAGGGAAATATAAAATAGAAATCAACGGAGTGATTCAATCAACTCAGATTGATAGAGTTCAAATATTAACTGTAGAGGCGATTATGGGCGGGAATTCATTTGTATTTCCTATTACCGGATTGCCAACTCAAACATTTAAAAAAGCAACCAAAAGAACGCAGGTTGTAAACGAAGATTTGAACATGGATGAATTGTATGATTAAATTTGCATCAGCTCATCAATTTTCGTATTTTTGATTTCTCGATACACTGAAAGATAAATATATGTTATTTATCTGTATCAAAACACTCGGTTCACCTCAATTTTCCGAGTGTTTTTTTATTTTGTGCAGAGACTGTATTGGCAAGGTATTCAGGGTATTGGCACGTTTATTGCTTATTGCAGTAATTTTCAGGAAAGAGTATTGAAATACCGCACAAAATCAAAAGAAGTTGAAGCATTCAGATATGGCATCGAAGAAGTGCCGGAATGGGCTATTGGAAAGATAACAGAAAGAGGTATTTTAGACGGCAAATACCAGCTGTTCTTAGGGTACTATGTCGTTTACCAAAATGAAAAAATATTCCCAATGAATGCAGTACAATTCGGGAATAAATACGAAAAATCTGAGTGATTTTGTATGTTTATTTTAGTTTTAAAAAACCGTCATAAATGCCCCTAATTTTGATTTATTTTTTCAAAGGATAGTTTGATACGTTTTTCGTATAAAAATTAAATCTACCCCTATATGCGTTAGAAATTTTGATATTTTAGTTTGCTTTTCAATGTAGCTTTAACTTGCTTTTTCAATATCCTCTACTTTCCAAGTGCTTTCAGAATCGTCCTTGTAAAGCCACTTTTTTAACCACACTTCGGCTCTCCCTTGAATCATTACGCCGAGCCGATTTGATGCGTCATAGGTGACTGTGGCTCTTGCTACTGAATAGGGGGTGCCGTTGTATTTTGCCTTAGCTTCTAATAATTCCGCTTGTGATTTGCCGAGTTCGGTTGTAGTGTCAGGGTTCGCTAACCAGTCTTTATCTGTCATCATTGGATTGCCGAAGCCGTTGGAATCTAAAATCACAACTTCTGTTCCGGAGTTGTCATCATACGGCTCAAACTTTCCGCTACTTGGCGAAACAAGTGATTCCCTAACAGCTTCACAAGCTATGTCGTAAACGGTTTCTTCTTCAGACTTCCCGCAGGACGCCAAAAGCATCATAGCAAACAATGCTAAAAACAAACTTTTCAAATACTTCATTTTGCACTCCAAATTTTTGAATAAGCAAATATAGCATTTTCGTTTTAAACAACAAAAAATTTTTAAACCGGAGTTGAAAATCATACTCAAGAATTTTGCGAATGCGAAATTCGGATTTTTTCTTTTATATTTCTTTATTTCTTCTTTTCTTTATTTCTTTGTCTTTGTATTATATTCTTAAGTTGTTGTTGTTTTTGAAAAGTGCAAACCTGAATACGCTTGCTAATAGCGACATCTCAGCCTTTTTTTGTTTGTTGTCCGTTTGTTGCGTAATGAAAATTACAATCCGTTGACATAGACCAATACAGTGTTTTCAGTAATATTTTGTTTGTTGTTTGGGTGATGAAAATCACATCGAATTTGCATCGAATTTACATCGAAAATGCAGTTTGTTTGTTGTTTTGTTTGTTGTTTTTGAAAAGTGCAAACCTGAAAACGCATACTAATAGCCCTATTTCAGTTACATTTTGTTTGTTGTTTGTTTGTTGTTTGTTTGTTGTTTGTTTGTTGTTTGTTTGTTGTTATTGAAATTTTGCTCTCTTGAAACGCCGATGAATACACGCTACATCAAAGGTATTTTGTTTGTTGTTTTTTCGATATTTCTTAAAATCTGTGTGTTATTGTTTGTTATTTGTTTATCTTTTCGTGATTGATAATAGCAGATATTACCGATGAATACTGATTGTATAAGCATATTTTGTTTGCCTTTTGTTTGTTGCAGATTTTTAGGATGCTGTATAGGACTGCCTCTTGGGGTGTGCTATGTATCTGTTTAATCTGTCAAATTTCTTAGTCTTGCCTAATAATTTAACATATAGCAGAGATAGTAGATGAATAGGGAGTTACAAGGAATATGTAGTACAAAAGTAGTATCATATTCCCCAAATGGAGAAAATGATATAGCTTACTGCTTGACAGATGTCAAATGAACTGCTTTACACTTGTTAATTATTAATGGTTTACAGATGTCAAATAAAGAGTATAAAAAACGCCCCAAACTATCAAGTATGGAGCGCGCGTTGCAAAGTGAATAGTGTTTTATAGATTAACCGCCGCTATCCTTCCTTAACTACTACGATTCGAGAGTTGCAAACCTTTTCAATTGAGTTTCTGACATTCCAATAAGACTTATCACCTTTATTGTATTCATCGGAGCCATATCTGGGGTCTGTGGTGCTTACGACATTACCTAACCTATTCGTTTCATACATTAGTGATTTGTAAGTAGCAGTAATTTTGCCGTCACGAATATTAAAGTCCCAAATCATTTTAGCTCCAAAAGTCCCAGCAACTAACGGCGGTGAATCAATCTCTGCATTCAAGTAACCAATATTCTCATTAGCATTCTTAATAACGAAGTTGTTTTGCATAAGGATAGTTGTTATATCCTTGAAGATTTCAACATCATTCTTGTTGCACTCAGCAAGATTACGATATACAACCGGAGTGCAAGAACTCAAAATCACGGAAAAGATAACGAAAATAGCGAACAAATACTTCATTTCAAACTCCATAAAAATTTAACATAGACAAAAATAACAATTTTCATCTTACAAATAATACTTCACCTCAATAGCAGTACCCAATATCTTAGTGTTATGGAATCCGTTCACTTTGATTGTTTCATAATCCTTATTGTCCGATACTAAGTGCCTTGCATTATCTGCATCAATATGGACTCTTTTGCAGTACAGCACACCATCAACAATAGCAATAACGATTCTGTTATGAGTTGGTTCAGTGAGGTGTGTATCAAATATAACAATAGATTCATTTGGTATTGTGGGGTGCATCGAATCGCCGCTTATTCTAATTGCTTTATACCTTTCGAGCGAAAAAGCAGACGGCACTTCATAGGTAAAAGCTGACGGTTCAAAATCATATCCTTTTCCGGCATTCGCCGGCACAGGAAGTAATTCAATGTTTGTTCGTTTCGGATATACTACTTGCGGTTCGCTTACTACATTCGACGGTTCTTGAGTTGATTGCTTTAGTTCGGGCTGTAATTGCATATCACCTTCCCCGTACAACAACCATTTGATATTATACCCTAACTTTTCTAACGATGCAAGTTTTTCTAATGTAGGAGTGCTTACTCCATTTAACCATCTCGAAAGCAGGCTGTTTTGTAAATCGGCTGTCTTAGCGAGATTTGCAGGCTTTCCAAAGAAATCTTTGTCAATGATATAACTCAATCTTTCGTGGAAAGTTTTCATAATAGAAAAAATATTGATATAATTAAAAATAATATTTGCATTGTAGAAAATTTTGTTCTATATTTGAACTGCAATAAATTTGCATTGAAATAATTGTTCTTTGAAAATCGGTTAAGCGTATTTTAATTTTTTCATCAATTTCATGCTTTGAAAGCCTCTGTTTATGGGGATGTCGTGAAACACAACACCCCCCTCTTTACAGTGCCGGCTTATTGCATCGGAAGAATTTTTGTATCCTAATGCTTTGCATACATCTGAAGCAACAAACCAAATATCGTTGTTTATTTCGACTGTTTTGATTTCATTCAACATATTCTCTTCATCATTTTGATATTTAAAAACTACTAATTGCATTGTGTCTGCTCCTTTATAAGACGGTTTAAGGGTGACTATAAGTCTGAAATTACGCCTATAGGAATCATAATTTATCAAGCAACTTCTTCTTTTGCTCACTAAATTCTTGCTCCGATAGTATCCCACTTTCATGAAGTTTGCCAAGCTTAGCGAGTTGCTCAAGTACGTCCGGCTCGGGTTTGCTTGTTATCACCGTCGGCTTTGGTTCTGATAGTTTATTCCTAATGAATTCTGCGAACTTTCGGGCAGAATTTTTATCTACATTTTCAATATTTGCAGTGTTCCCGGAAGTATGGATTTTTACTTTGCCAAATACCATGCCTGTTTCATACTGTATTGAGGTGATTTTATCTAAGGGGAAGTCTTCTACTTTTAAACCGTAGAGAAGTCCTTTGTCAACAAAAACGAGCCTTCTGTTTGTTGATACAAGAATCCCTTGACCGTTATTGTAGGTCCCTTGAATGATATTGTCAATACTTTCATCTATGTTCAGGATTTCTGGGAGTTCGTTAATTTCTTTTCTCCCCCAAAAGGCAGAAGAATTATCAAGCCCAAGGCTTTGAATTTGGGTTCTGATTTCTACTAAACGCAAGCTCTGTTTATCTTTCTCGGTATCTAATAATGCTTTCCGTTCTAAAATCTCGGCGTTTTCTTTTTCTCGCTCAGTAAAGCTTTCCAGAATTTCAGCGAGAGTGTAACGTTTAAGACTTTTGGCGATAGTTGGATTAGCATCATTTATTTTTTTAAAACAATTGAGGCATACTTCTTCACCACCTCTTATTTTCCCTGCACCGAAAGTGCGTTTATTGTTAGCAGTTAGTGCTATCGAACACATAATACAATTACTCATTATAGCCTCTATAATCTATTAAATTTTTTCTAATCAGATACATTTTTTGCTTGCAACATCACGATTGTTTTTTGCAGAATATCAATTTGAGCATTTAGATTGCTTATTTGCGAATCGTCATATGCGATATTCGCATAAGTCTGTCCGGTTAATAACTCATGTAAATCAATATTGAAGTTCTTGTATAGCGAAATCAGTATTTCAACAGCAATGTCAATATCGCCTTTCTCGAGTCTTGACACGTAGCTTTGCTGCAAACCGAGCCGTTCGCCAAACTGTTTTTGGCTAAGGTTCAACTTCATTCGCAAATTTACCAATCTTTCTCGCAACCCGTCAACGCCAGATTGGTTCTCGTTAGAAACGACATTTTTAATAATTTTTACCCCAATTAAAAAAAAAAATATTCCAAAATCGAATTTTTTATTTGCATTGTATTCCATTATTGCATATATTTGAACTGTAATTAATTTACACATTGAAAAAACTTATTTGAAACATACGCTTAACTATTTTGAAACTGAATTTTAACTGTTTTTTATCAATTTTATAAAGGATTCTAAAATGTCTAAAGTACAAAAGAAAACTGCAACGCCCAGGCAAAACGCTTTTCCGGTTTATATCTCCGGTGCTTTGCGTTCCAGATTGCAAGAAGTAAAAGACTTCTTCTTGCTTACCCGTGATGTTCACGCTGCCTCCCATTGTGTCAAAGTCGGTCTTGAAATATTCAAAACAGACCCCGAAAGATTCAAAAAACTTGTAGCAATGTAGCTCTTCATAACATTTTACTTACAACTGTCAAACAAACTGATACAAACATAAACAAATTTTTATAATATAGCAAAATCGTATAGCAAAACAATGAATAAGAAAATCCGCAAAATACTTGATAACAGAGAGATTTCAGGCAAATCAAAGGTTGCTATTATTGTCCGTGTTGATAGTGATTACAGAAGAAAATTGGATTGCATAAAAAAAGCTGAGAACATCAAGTATGATGTTGATTACATCAGACAGATGATTGACGCACATTACAAATTAATTAAAGGAGATGTGTCATGACAAGATTTGCGACAATCGAAGAAGCGTTCACCGATAACGACTGCAAAGCATTAGCAAAGCAACTTACAGCCCTTATCGTAAAACGTGAACCCTTTTCAAACCGTGATGAGTGCCTTGAAGCAATCGGTGATGAGATTGCAAGCAAATCAGATGAAGCAGCAGGCGCACCGGTATCACTCTTTTTCTTTGTTGAAGTTGTTGCGAAATATGCTAAGAAAATGAGACGTTTGATAAGGATTGGACGATACAGCGTAACGATGAGATAGACTTATTTACTATACATACATAGAATCTAATAAAATTTATATAAAAAGCGAAAAGAGCCATGGAAAAACCTGTAAAATATTCTAAAATCAGTACATCATACAATTTATCAAAAAAAGTAGTTGATGCAGTCGAACAACTTCTTATAAAAGAATATCCAAGCCTTAGCTTTACAGTTTTAGTTGAACATCTTGCATCGAAGCAAATCGAGAAAATAAGCGATAATGAGTTCGATGATATTGCTAAAGTGACTAAAAACCTTACGTTCACACGTAAATTCAGAAGCAAAATAGAGCAAATCGCTATTAAGCAAAGCGTAACAAGCCGTTTAACAGCTTCTGCAATAGTCAATCGCCTATTAGAAAAAAGTTTATTAGAAGGCAACAGCAATGATTGAAAGATTCTTAACACCTAACCAAGTAGCCAAATTACTGCATATCCATTCTTCGAAAGTTAGGGAAGAAATGGATAACGGAAGGCTGAAATGTAAATATTTCGGCAGTCATCGCAAGACTACAGAAACTTGGGTCAAAGAATGGCAATACCAAGCAGACAATCAAAGTTGCAGTGTAGTGCAGAACGGCAGACCTGCAACAAATCATAAATCATTACAAAAAAGGAGTGTTTTAGATGTCGTTAAAAACCATCAACGACTACAGCTTCAGAACAATTGAACCAATGGCAGATTGGAATTCAGATATTGTTCTTGACCGTGACCTCAAAGGTAATCCTGTTACCAATGTGCCTCGTCGAATAATTCACCATAGCCCGGACGGTTTTGAATGGGGATATGGCGGAAGTGGACCCTCAGACTTAGCTTTAAACATTTTATCGCTTTATGTCGGTGGAGAAATAGCATTTCAACATCACCAAACTTTCAAATGGATATTCTTGGCTAAAATGCCTATCACAGGCGGAATTATTCGCCAAGAAATCATCAAAACTTGGTTGGCATCCAAAGGCATTACACTTGAAGTAGGAGCATCAGTATGACAAAATTAGCTATCGAAGTTCAATCTATGCTGATGTCCGGAATTACTTATGAAGAAGCTTTTGAAGAACTAAACAACACTTATCAATCACCTGTACTTGTTGAAATATTCAATGAATTCAGAAGCAATTATATTGATGATTTCCAAGTGTTCGCAAACAGCATGTCAAGCCTTAATGATTACGCTGAGTTCGCCGCCGGATATGCAAACAACATCAAAGTACTTTGTGAAAAAATAAGCACAGTTCACATTGATGAAGCCCCTCATGACAACCACATAGAACATACAGAAGATTGCGACAAGTGTATACTTGAAAGCATAGACTACAACAATGAACAAAAACATTTACACAGTTATTATGGAGCAACAAGATGATTAACTTAGGTGTAGCATTTAAGGATTTAATCACAGAGAATCTCGCAGATTTTGAATTTAATCGTGAAGTTGTTGGAGATGTTGAAATATGGACTGACGAAGCACTAAACGATAAGCAGGGCTTTGGAATTTACTTCGTATTTCAGCTGAACGAAGATAACCAATTCAACGGTGAGTTCGCTATTCAGTTTAAAACACCGGACGATAGCCAATATTCAATTGGTTGGAATCTCTCCCGGCGAATAATAGAACTTATGGCATCGGGTGCAGATGAGTTTTCAAATGCATTACAATTAATCGACGATGTTGGCAAAGATTTTAAGAAATTCAGCAAGAAGGTGGTACAATGAAAGCACGTAGAAGATTCAACTTTTGGTACTTCATACACCACGATTTAAATAGAGTAGCGATGTATCTTGTATTTGGCATAGCATCATTCTTTGGGATGCTCTGCGGTTACAATCTCGCTACAAACGTAAATCCGCTTATTGACATATTCCCATTCTTTATGACAATTGCAATTCTCGGAATGGTCATAGGTGCAGGATATACAGTTTATAGCTTTTGGAAAGTATTTAAAATTTTACGTCGGAGCGGAAAATAAGAAAGCTCCCTGGCAGGGGAGCTCTCTTGCTCAATCACTAAATTCAACCTCTCATGAGGCATTACAAAAAAAGGTATTACAAAAATAAGGAATTATATAATATGAAACAAACATTAGTAAAACTCGAAATCGAGCATGTTCTCGGAGTTAAGGCTGTGGCTCTGCCTATCAACGGAAAATCAGTATCACTTATCGGCAAAAATGAAGCCGGTAAAACATCAATAATTAACGCTCTCGGTATAGCACTTGGGCAAATTAAGGACGGTAATCCAACTACAAATGGTGAACGTAAAGGAAGCGTAATTGCTGAATTTGATGATTACATCATTTCGAAAGAATGGAAAAACGGCAAAATGAATTCTTGGAAAGTTGAAGGCAAAAATGGCTCGAAAGAACTTCCGCCAAAAGAACTGCTTGACGGCTTTATAGACACAATTAGCTATCGTCCCGATGATTTCATCAATCGTAAAGCAAAAGAACGTCTGGCGGTTTTAGCTAAGGCAGTTGGCTATGATTTAGATGAACATAACAGACGATTTCAAGAAATTTACAATCAACGTACTGATATTGGACGTGACCGCAAAAAAACCGAAGGCATTCTTGACAGTTTGAAAAGACCGTCAATTGATTGCCCGGAAAAAGAACTCAGCATTTCTACCCTACTCGCCGAACTCGAAGGCTACAAAGACAAAGCTCGTGAAAGAAACAGTATTGATATTGATTTGCAAAGTGCTCAACGCATGGTTTCCGATATTGATAATGAAATAGCTCAACTTCAAACAAGATTGCAGGAGCTTACTGCAAAACGTGGTATTCAAAAAGACAAAATCGAAAAGTTGATTGTTGCTTTGAATGAACATCCGAACTATGACTATAACATCGAATCAGTTAATCAAAAGCTGACCAACATTGAGAAAATCAATGCAGAAGTTAGAGCAAAAGCACAGTATGACAAAACTAAGGCAGAATATGAGAAGTATGATTTTGAATATGACAGAAAAACTGACGAATTGAACGGCATGAAAGACGGTTTAAGCTATAAAGTTAGCGAAGCGGGACTTCCTGACGGCTTTGAATTGATAGATGATGAGATTTATATCAATAAGGTACATTTCGATAAACTGAGCACGTTTCAGAAGCTTGATTTTGCAATGAAAATAGGCATGAGAATTAAGCCAACTGAGGGCAAACCTTATACGCAAATCTTGTGCATGGATGTTAGCCAATATGACCAAGACAACCGTGCTAAGGTTCTTGAAATCGCCGAACAAAACGGTTATCAGGTTATACTTGAAATCGCTCAGATTGCCAACGGCAAAGCACCATCGGAATTAGCGAAATCTGCTTGTTTCTATATTGAAGATGGTAGTGCAGAATTGTTAGAGGTGACAGCGTGAAAACTGAATCAATAACAGCCTTTGAAGCGGTGTTCGGAAAAGATTACGAACGTAATGAATCTGTCAAAAACAACGGCTATGCCATCGTTGAACCCGAACTTGTTATATTCGACCGTGATGCCTTAAAAGTAGCTCCACGCAAATTATACCGCTTTGATACAGACGGTAAACGTTGGTACTATGAATTCTTAGACAGCATGAATACCGTTCCGATGTTTTATTGCGGTGTCACTTCATCAATTGCAAGTCTTGATTTGCTCCCAAGTTCGGAAGGTTTATATTTCTATTATAACAAATTCTCATCCATGGAAGCCGCTAAACAAGATATGCAACGTAAAGCCGATTACGGTTCTTTTATTCATGTCCTGATTTCACGCTTTATAAAACTTCGGACATTAGAATTTGCTGATATGGATGACTTAGTTGCTCTCTATAAAGCTCATTATGATTTGGATTACAGCAATAGACATTGGGCTGATAGAGCAATCAAGGATTTGATTGCTGTTAAAAATTGGATGGACGACTACGAAGTCAAACCTTTAGCTACCGAATTGGTGTTACCCGGAAAAGACGGTTACGCAACGGCTGTTGACTTAATATGTGAAATGACATTGGGTTCAGGGCAAAACTGTAAAGTCTTAAAGACTGACATCAAAAATGGTACAATGCAAACAGTTCGAGCCGCTATTGACTTCAAGACAGGTGACGGATTCTACGAAACTCATGAAATGCAAATGGAAGCTGTGCGCAGAGTAGTTAATGAAAATCTGCCTGAATTGAAAGTTACCAAAATGTTCAATGTTAGTCCTAAAGGGATTACCGATTTGAAATGTGAAATGAAAGACCAAACCGATAAAGTGACACATACGGCTTTGGTTAATGATGCTCCAATTACCTATTTCGATTTGTATTGGGAAATCTTCAAAATGCGTAATCCAAACTTCAACAATCCTAGACATATCAACATTTTCAAAGGTTCAGTTTCGTTAGATGCCCCCGCATCTGAAACCGTTCAACACATTTCACTCAATCCATATAACTTAGTAATCGAAAAACACAGGAGAGACCAATGAGCATGAATTTAACACAAAGTAATATACCGGGACGCCTTGTCAAAAATCCCGAAAAACAACAATCACTAAGCAACAATTTGGGCTACAGCATAATAGGTAAAATCAAAATCGGAGAGAAGTACATCAGTAAAAACGGCAAAGAATTACCGCGAAGTATTGATTATTTCCGAGCTACCGGCGCATATTCGGAAGTATTTCATCAGAAATTAGGTGACAAACCTAATATTCTTGAAATAGTGTTTCCGAGTGCAGACCATAGACAGGTGTGTTTTCAACGCATAGAGGGCAGGGATTCCAAAGGGAATCTCTGTGCTGTCTTTAATGGAGCGGAGTATTTTGTCTATGATACCGAAACGCAAAAGTATCTGTTATGCAGTCAACAAGAGTTTGAGAAAGCAAAACAAAACGGCATTAAGGTTAAGTCCGGATTCGGGGCAAATGAAAAAATCGAAATCGTCAAGATTGATAATTGGAAAGAACGGCTAACTATTCGATTCTTTGTTCTAAAGCTCCCCGGGATACTTGGAGTTTGGGAACTATCCACAAGTGGGACCGAAACAGGAATTCCTAACATCATTCAAAATTATGATGATTTAGTGAAGTCAGTTGGTCAAAACATCAACAAAGTAGTTTGCGAATTAAATGTAAAATTTGCTTCTTCAAACAAACCCGGTACGCAATCCAAATACCCTGTATTGCAAATGACACCTAACATAAGCTACGAATCTTCATTGTTGCTTAAGCAGTACAGCCAACAAGCTTCTGAATATAATTTGTTGTTAGATGACAAAGCAATATTTCAATTATCCTCAGGAAACCCTCCAGAAGCATCAAAACATCTGCAACTTGCTGAAGCAAACATTGAACAAATTGATGATGATGATGATGATTTTGAAAGTGTTGAAGTAGTAGAAGTAGTAGAAGTAGCAGAAGTTGTTGAAGAAGTAATCCCTGAAAAAACTGCAAAAGCTGATACAAAGAAGAAAAAGCCATTCACACCTGAGAGTTTCAAAGAGTGGGCTGTAAAAGATTCTGCCTTGTACGTTGAAAAAACTCCAACTCAGGAAATGCTTGTTAATGTAGCAACTGCTTTGAATCTCTATTCAAAAAACAATATGGAAGATAGAATCAAAGTACTGCTTTTCTTATTCGGCAAACAGAGCTTAGAATTATTGACTTATGGCGAATGCAGTACACTTCTAAAGTGGCTAAAAACGGAAAATGTGGACGGTATATTAATACCGAGTGACATGACGATTACGACACAATTTGAACAAATTATTAACGCAAAAGGAGAATGAAATGAGTGAAGAAATGAATCCCCAAAGTGGCAAATCCAAGTTGGATTTGTTAAATGATAAACACGAAAGAGGCTCTGCCGTATATACGGCATTAATTGCCGAAATGAAAGTAGTTAAAGATGGTCGCTTACAGCATGACTTGTACGAGACCTATGCTAATAGTCATCATTTTGACAAAGTCTTAGTATCGAAAGTGATCAAAAGCTGTATTGAATTGGAATTGTTTTCATCAGACGGCATCTGTTTCTGGGCGAATGATGCTATTGATGAAAAGCCGGAATTGGAATCAGACATCAACGATTAGGGATTGTATTGACTTTGTTTTTTTTTGAACTTTCGGAACGATATTGTTAAACTCGCAACAACAATGAAATTATATGCACGAAATGAGTGGTTGGGTAAAGATTCACAGAAGGATTTTAGATTGGCAATGGTATCAGGACACAGTTGTATTTAGGGTGTTTGCGCATTGTATATTTAAAGCCAATTTTACTGATAAGGAATGGTTAGATGCTACTATCAAAAGAGGCAGTTTTGTTACCTCTTTGCTAAAGCTGTCTGATGAAATTAAACTGTCAGTAATGCAGGTACGAAGGGCTTTAAATTGTTTGTCAAAAACAGGTGAAATTTCGGTAAAAACAACAAACAAATATACGGTTATAAGTGTTTCTAATTACGACACTTACCAAGTTGAAATAACTGAAAAAGACAAACAAAAGACAAACAAAGAGCAAACAGAAGACAAACAAAGGACAACAACTAAAGAATATAAGAATATAAGAAAGAAAGAAGAAACTAACACAGGCGATAAAGTTCTTGTAAAAAACCTTTTTGAGCAATTTTGGCTTTTGTACGATAAAAAACTTGGGAAAGAAAAATGCTATTCTTTATTCTCGAAAATTCCTGAAAAGGAATACGTAAAAATCATTGACCATGTTCCGAAATATGTTTTAAGCACTCCGGACAAACAGTACCGCAAGAACCCTGAAACATATTTGCGAAATCGAAGCTGGAATGATGAAATAGTAGTTGAAAAAGCGAAAACGTCGCCTAAGCAAAGTAAACAAAACGGTATTGACATGGATGCACTTGCGGAATCAAGAAGAAAAGCCGGATTTGGTGAAGACGTAATTATGAAATACGACCCACATCCAAACAATGACTTTGATTTATATAGAAACAACGAATTTGCAAAATTAGAAGAAATTACAGGAACTAAAAATGGGAACAATGCTGACAAAAATTGATGAAAATCTTGCTATGATGCCATCTCAAGAAGATGAAAGGTATAATAGATTGCAGTCAATACCATATGGTTCTGTTTATGGCAGTCGTATGACTAAGCTCGACCTCGATTACATGCTTGCCAAATTCAGCGTAAATTATTCACTTGATTTCTATGCAGACAAAAGTAGTTCACGTTTGAAATGCCAAATGATATTTGAACGATGCAATGAGTTGAATTGGTCAAGCGAAGAATTTCGTAATCGAGTTGAATCATTCCTTGATACTTGCAAATGGGATACTTTCACTCGTGCCGATTTCCTTAACTACGACAGACCGATGTTACTCACTCATTCGGACGTTATGGAAATTCATCGCAATAAAGACCCGAAAATTTGGGATAAAATCAAGCGATACGAAGTCAATGGTGTTATTCTTTATGGCGAAATTAGGCATAATTTCCAATTGCCGGAATATGAATCAATCAATAGAGCATTGCCGGCTTCAACGGTAACAACTTTTGAACGTTCGGAAGAATGGAATATCATGGGTCAGTATCTTGAATTGAAAGTTAAATATGAGGCATTGCAAGAGAAATACAAAGAATTAGAATCAAGAATCAAAAAAGGTAGCATTTAAAACAATTCGCTTTAATCACTAATTTAAAAAAGGTAACTATATGACGAACCTTAGTCAATCGGACATCTCAGTCCAAGAATTTTGCCTTCTACGTGGTCAGCTTCTGAAAAGAGGCGAACACTACATAATAAAAGTAATGTCGATACCGACAAATCACGGTAAAAAAGAAAAATATCGCTGCGTTGTACTAACCAAACAAGGTATAGCCGCCGTGCATGGTTACAGATATGGTAGGAGTTTCATGTGGAATTAACATTTGAAATATTAGGCACTCCACTCGCCAAACAAAGCATGAAATTTACCAAAGGTGGTGTTAGATACCAACCCAAACAAGTTACTCAAAATGCCGAAAATATCAAAAGTCAGGTAATATCACAATTGCCGGAATCATTTAAAATAATTGCTAATCCGGTTGTTGTTGATGCTATATTTATTTTTCCGCCATTGAAAAGTTTCAATAAAAAGATGAAACAGCATATTGATAATGGTGGATATATAATTAAATCAACCAAACCGGACCTTGACAACTTGGAAAAAGCTATCAATGATGCTTTAGAGGGAATTGTTTTTCTAAATGATTCGCAAGTCTGCAAGGTACGCAAACTGAAATACTACGGCAATACGCCCCAAGTACGAATAAGAGTAACTGAAGTAACTGAATTATTAATTAATAAAATTTAACCACAATGCCCGGCACGGAAATCATAAAAGAACTCCCAACTTCCTCGATTGCGGCACCGTGTCGGGTGTTATTTATAAGGAAAATTAAAATGACAACAGAATACAATTGGAACGAACATGGTGTATGTACCAACTATTCGACTTTGTATTTTCGACCACGAAAGAGGGAATCTTTTGAACTAAACTACGCTGTAATAGACGGTAAATACTATGTTGGTTACAACGTTCAGGTTAACGATTCAGGGTCTATGAGTCCATGCTCTAAAAATGGTGAAAGCTTCGACTTTTTGATGGACGGTATAAAAGACACCATCAAAAGAGTGAAACGTAAAAGCATAAAATTTCACAGATTAGTTAAAGCCTTTGAACATGATAAAACAATTAGAGCAGAAATTGATTTAATCTGCAATATGCAAATGAATTTATTTTGAATTAACTAACACCACTTCCCGGCGTGGGCATCCTTAAAAATATCCACAATATTAACACCACGTCGGGGAGAGGTTTTTAAAACAAAGATAGAGCAATATGCCAATTGATTATAAAGAATATCACCCGAAGTGGAAACTCATCAGCCGTTTGATTCGCTTCAAACGTGCGGATAACCGTTGCGAATGGTGCGGAGCAGTTAATTACGAACCTCATCCGGTCACGGGCTCGAAAGTGATTTTAACGGTTGCTCATATTGACCAACGCAAAAGCAATAACCGATTTTCAAATCTTGCTGCTTTATGCCAACGGTGTCATCTGAATCATGACCGAAAGCATCATATACACAAGCGTATTTATGGAAATAATAAAAATCAATTATCACTAATTAATTAAACAAAAAAAGGAACATAATGAAATTACCTGCAATTAACACTCCCGAGCGTACAGCGTTCGATTTCTTATCAGCATGGCGACGTAAAGATTATGAAACTATGCTAAAACTTTGTCAAATCACTTGGGTACAAACCACTGATAACGCCCAACAATGGCTTATTGATGCTTTCTCGCAAATGGATTTGAAGCAACTCCAAATACGCAGTAGCCGAAGTGCTGTAAATTTGGTTTATGTGCATATTAAAGTCAAATTTATTATCGAGGGAAAAACAATTAATAGCGAATTTTCAATAGTGACAATTCGAGAATCTGCACCTTATACTCCCGACGTGAACGGCACTTGGGGAGTAAATCCAATATCAATATATCGCGGTCTTGCGTGGGAAAATAGAAAGAATTTTACTCCAATTGAAATACCGGAGCAAAAACAATGAGTCAAGTTAATGCCAATTAAATTTTAAAGGAAAATATGAAAATCTTAGGAAAGAATTACGAAGTATTGATATTAAACGATTCGCCAATGATGTCTAATATTGGCGAAATCGACAATAAGGCTTGTAAAATTTACATCAACGGTGGTCTTAGTACCGACGAGCAAAAAGAAACACTTTTGCATGAAACTATTCATGTCGTAGATTATCAATTAAAATTAGGATTAACTGAAGACCAAGTGCATAGATTGTCAGTCGGTCTGTTTACAGCTATTCAAGACAATTGGGGTGGTATTCCTGACATTATTGGAGGTGACGCAAAGCAATGAAAATCACCAAAGATAATATCGTTTTCGTTCAGTATAACGGTCACAACAGACCGCATCAGGTATGTTTCAGTCCCCGAGACGGGTCCATTAGCCCCCATATGATTTACAAATTCTTTCAAGAGGAATACGAAATACGTTGCAGATATGCCACTTACGGTATGCCAAGCCTGTCAAAACGTGCTAATCTTCGTAAGCGGATGAAAGTTTGGTTTAAGCCTGAGTATAGACCTTACGACAGTGAATATTCTGATAGATTATTAACCAATGCAGAAATTAATGGCTACGGCTACGAAATAATCACAGAACCACTATTCATAAATGAGATTATAGATGCAATTAATTATTAATAAAAATCATGTTCAAACAATTAACTAATCATATACCGCTTTTTGCACATCGCAAAATGCGAAATCTAATAATAATAATAAGGAGATTTTTATGCCTATCGAAGCAAAAATAATTGATAATGCCGTTGTAAACGGTAATATGAAATCATATTCAGAACCTAATGACCCGGAAACAATTGACGAATTCTCAGATGAATTTGGGGAAGGTAATGAATCCGAATCAAAAGTAGAATCCGACCCCGACACACCACCTGAAGAAGCCATTGATGAAAATCGCGGTAAAGCTACAACTATTGATATTGAAGTTGAATTCTCAGAAGAAGAACTAACAACTTTGGCAGAACAAATCACCGCTATGGATAGCTCCATTGACAAATTAGAATCTGAAATGGATGGCTACAAACGTTCTGCAACACGGTTGAAAAAGGAAATCGAAGAGCAAGACAATGAACGCCGTGCCTTATCTCGGAAATATCGTGTAGGTAAAGAAGTTCAAACCTTGTCAGTTCGCCGAGTTGAAAATTACGAAGATGGAGTGATTGAATACTATGGCATTCCTTCAGGAAAGTTAGTACATACCGAACCTGTAGTTGACGGTGGTTTGTTCGATAAGTCAGTATCAATTGAAGTTCAACCCGAAGAACAAAATGATGAAGTCGAAGATAATGACAATCCGTTTGAAACAACAGAACCTGAAGAAGTCGAAGAACTTGAAGAAGTAGAGAACTAAGATGAAAAGTACAATTATAACAATACTTGCTATCGTTCTGATTATCGGGGGGATAATTGGACTAAGCTACGCTTTTGGCTGGATAGGAGTTCACCAAACCGAGACGATTTACGCTGCCAAACAAGATGCCAAACGTAAAGTATTTGAGCAAACGCAAAGCTATGTTGAAGGCAAACGCCAATCCGCTCTTAAATATTACAAAGAATATCAAAATGCCGACGAAAGCGGAAAACAAGCTTTAAAAAATATCGTTTCTCAGGACTTTGCGAATTTTGACGAGGATAAATACTTATCAGGCTTTTTGCGTGATTTCATCCGCGAATGTAAATACAAATCAAATTAATAATTAAGGAGAATTTTATGAAAAAAGTGTTGTTTTTATTCATTAGCTTAATTGCCATTAGTTTTATGGGCTGCGATGAAAATAAAGTTGAAATGAGTGCTGACATAGAATCGCAAGCACAAACCGAACAAATTATGCAAGAGGCAAACCGTCAGGTGGGCTTTCCTGCAATCGTAAATTATCAAGAAAAAAAGAATCTGAAATGGATTTACGAACTTTGCGACCAAGAAAATCTGATTTGCCATGCTTATCTGATGAACGAAATGACAGGCGAAGTTGGTCAATATCTTGGGGAGTGCATCGGCTACGGCATTCCTTACAGTACGCAATTTTCTAACCCTGAGAGATTGGAACGAGATAGATGGGCAAACGGTGGCGGATACGGCTTCGGTATGCCACAACCCGAGCCGAACGGACTTTTTAAGCCTGAAGGACTTTCTGCCACATGGCTAATTATGATTGACCCAAGCACTAAACAGCCACGCCCTGTTTATGTCGAACCTGCAATTATTGTATCACCATTTAAATTGAACTAATATGATTTACTATCTTGCAACTCCATATTCAGGCGATAAGCTATCAAAAATGCGTCATCGCTATGTTTTCGCCCTTATTGTATCTGAGGAGCTACGAAAGAAAGGATATGTTGTTTATAGCCCTATAATTCATTGGCACGTTCAAACTCAATTGTTTAATCTACCTCCCGAAGCATCGTTTTGGGAGGTACAGAACAATGCTATGATTGAAGTTTGTGGCGGTATTATTATACCAAGTATTCCACAATGGGAGTTAAGCGAGGGTGTCGTTGATGAGTTGGCTGATTTCCAAACAGCCGGCAAGGAAATCATATTCTATGAACCGGAAGCGAAATATAAAGCTGAGAAAAACCGTTTCAGAAGTTCAATCGTAGTATCGTACCAAGATATAGTTGATGTTGTTTCAAAAGCTGTTGGCATCGAAAAAGAAAATACATTATCCAAAAAACAAACTCGTAGAATTGCCGATGCACGACACTTAGCAAGATACATTTTCATGATTATGAATAGCCACATCACTTATCCCGAAGCTGGTCGCTTAATGGGAACTGACCATTCCACAATTTGCCATTCATTGACTTTTTGCGACGATAGATTGAATTCGGTTGCTAAAGACAAAAAGTTCATAGCAGTAAAAGAAAACGCATTAAAAATATTATCAGAACAAAAAGAATTATGACGTTAAGACCTTATCAAGCAAGATTTAAATCAGCAATATATAATAGTTTTCGCACGAATATAAATGTCATGGGAGTGCTACCCACTGGCGCAGGCAAAACTCATTGTTTTTCTTCAATCGTGTCTGACTGTATTGCCAAAGGTCACAAAGTGCTAATATTAGCTCATCGTGAAGAATTGATTGGTCAGGCATACGCTAAGTTGAAAAACGGGTATAATTTAGAGGTTGGAGTTATCAAATCAGGATATACGCCCAACCTCTCTGCTCCGGTACAAGTGGCAAGTGTGCAAACTTTAATCCGTAGAGATTTGAATATTCCATTTAAATTGATGATTGTAGATGAAGCTCACCATGACCAAAAAAACAACACATACGGCAAGATAAGGGATAAAATCAAAAAGTATTCGCCTACTTTGCGTGTGTTGGGTGTTACGGCTACTCCAATAAGGTTAAATGGTTCGGGATTTAAAGATGTTTATGATGATATGGTAATCGGCGCCACGGTCAAGGAACTTATAGAACTTGGAAATCTTGTACCACCGAAATATCTTATTCATGCTCCTGTTGATTTGGGTGGTGTAAAGAAAACAGGTGGTGACTACAATTTGAAACAATTAGCCGAAAGTTACCGAGCAAAAATGCCATGTGAGCTATTAATTGAAGACCACCTGAAGTATTTTCAGGGCAAACAAACTGTTGTTTTTGCAATTAACATCGAACATAGCAAGGATATCGTAGAGAGTTATAATCGTAAAGGGATAAAAGCGGCTCATATTGATGGTGACACTCCAGATGAAATACGCAAATCAATTCTCCGGGACTTTGCCGATAAGCGTATAACTGTGATTTCAAACTTTGGAATATTAACAGAAGGTTTTGACTGCCCGGGAATTGAAGTTATTCAACTTGCTCGACCAACTGAATCACTATCTTTGTTTATGCAAATGGGGGGTAGAGCGTTACGTCCAGCTGAGGGAAAAGAACAAGCAATCATTTCAGATTGGGCGAATGCAGTAATGACACATGGCAAATTAGAATTTGACCGTGATTGGACTTTGGGGGGATTGAGCGGTAAGTATAAGAAAACAGTAAAAGCACTTGATAAGCTGACAGGCAAAGTGTATTCCTTAGAACGTTTACCGATGGATATTCCACCTGAGTGGCTTGAATTGATTGAAGTTGATGATGCTCAAATTCATAAAGCTAATGAGTATAACAATATTGTTGGTGAATTCAAGAAGTTGCATTTTACAGCTACTCAGCGTGGTTTTAAGCCCAAGTGGGTCTTTTGGCGTTTGATGGATAAGTACAAACCGAAAACTGATGAAAAAATTACAACTATTGCTACGGTATTTGCCGAAAATGTAGAATGGAAACCTTCATCAGTTCCGCATTTAGTTAGAGAATATAAACAGAAAATTGGTTAATAAACTTTTTTTACTATATTTGCACAACCACAACAAAGATTTTCAGCATGAAAGAAGAAGATATTGTCGCATTAATAACATACGAAGACCTTCCGGACAACCTGAAATTTGTTGCCGATAATGCAGGACTTCAAGCCGTCAAACAACTAATTATAGGCATACCGGGACTAACTGTTTACGTGCCACGCTTGGATAATCCAAAGTTGGTACGCCCTTATGTCATCAAGCGCATCAATGAATGCGTTGATACCACGCATTTACTGCAAAAATTGGTGATGGAAACTCGACTTGCAGAATCTACATTACGCAAAATGATTGATGAGTTGCTTAGTGCAAAGCTACTGAATAAAAATCCATTACCGGTGCTAAGCCGACATCAACCTGTGAATCAAGATAAGATGTTTCACGAATGAGAGGCTAATCTAAATTAACATGCTTTCAACCTCATCCCACCCCCTCCTTGAGAAATAAAAAATACCCCACAACCCCGCTCTCGTGGCGGGGCTGACGTGGGGGCGATATTGTGTGTTTACTTTGAAGACTTATCTTATTAGCATAAGCAAAATTGTTGATAAATTCATTATCAATTATCACTTAATTTTATCAATTTAATATCTCTTGGGACACCTAATTCCTTGCATTTTATTGCAAATTCTTCAAGGCTCATTGGTCCATGTACTTTATCAGTATGTATTTCCACTATCCAGTAATAGTACAATTTACTTTGTCGTACTAAAGTTTTTTTTACATCAAATTTTAGAGGTCGATATTCTTCACGTAGTTTATCTTGAATTTCATAAACAGGTTTTTGAATAGCTACTATAAAATCCGAGTTGCTTCCATATTTTACTATATCTCTACTTATATGAATAGTGCTATTAGTATCCATCAACGCAAAATAACTACCAGCATCATAATTAATCTCATAACCATTAGCAAATTTAGCAAATGGCTCGCTACTGCATGAAAAAATCATTACAGTAAACAATGCCAAAAGAATGATTTTAAAATACATAATTACTCCTTTATATATACTTTTCCATTGAATATGACATCAAATTTGCCACCGATTTCAAAAGTATTTCTGATAATTGCCCAAGGCATTATAGGTGTATTGAAGAATTGACCAAAAACTACACCTGCCCCAAAAGTGCCAAGATTTCTACTTAAACTACCATTTTGTTCAAAATTCATATCAAAAGGATTAGAAGATATCACAAATGCACTTTCACTTACTTTCATCATTTCTACTTTCCCAAAAGCTAATGCGATTTTTGATAACTTACCCCCATTAAATAGATTGATGTTTCTACTTTCTCCTAATGACATGCCAGATAAACCTAACTGACCTTGGTTAGTGTGGGAAAAATTTAGCATGAAGGCATTCACAATAAAATCACTTCTGCCACCAAATTGATAATGGAAATACATTTTTGCTAATAGATTATAACTTGATGTTCCATAAGAATCGGCTTCACATACAATTCCAGGCTTATCGTAATGTGCTAATCCATCAGGTGGGATGAAATAATGATGGGGTCCCTGAGTCGCTGCTACTAAATCTTCTGCTGTCTCATAGTAAATACCTTTATGTTCCCACGGTGTAGGCTCCTTAGATACCCCATTGCTGTTAGCTTTATTACCATCGCTACCATTCGTGGTGTTACTTTCATTTCCATTATTCCCACTACCATTCTCCCCACTTCCATCTTCTCCGGTCCTTCCACCGCCGCCACCGCCACCACGTGCCTCTGGAGAATTTTTCCAATCGACCATTAAATCAAAGAAGCTATCCACCGCATTCGCCCAAGCTTCCATAAACCTATAGTTACTTTCAACCAATGCCCCCTGATATGCCGCTTCCGCCCTTTCTACATCATAAGTATATAACGCCATCAACCTGTCTTGGTCTTTCTCTTTCTCCGGTGCCAGCCCCGAAGGGTCTTTCCAAACGAGTGGGGAATTAAAGGAATAATGATAGGGGGTATGTCGTGGCATAGCCTCGAATAGTGGGTCAACACTCAGGAAACGCCCGATTTCTGCCGAATACATTCGCATTCCCATCGCAAAGCAACTCGATTCGCCGTCGTATTCTG